>JAEEGL012721178.1_pt1 | contig 12304 bp, 1 predicted proteins | sample 9134231 | NCBI WGS metagenome assembly JAEEGL01 (sample SAMN16246548, study PRJNA631951) | gut metagenome | biome: gut microbiome; feature: rumen; material: fiber-attached | host: Bos | place: Iran: Karaj | collected 2018-10 | reverse complement strand
CGCTCTTGACCCAGACGCCCCACGACCCCTTGCTAACAAGAAGGGTAAGGTGTTCGGCGGTGCCCGTATGGCCAATGTGGGCGGACGTACCTTCGTACACATCGATGGAAAGAACTTCACCGCAGATAACACTACCATTCCCGACTATATCGTTGTCAATCAGGTGTTCGGTGGCAACGACATCGCAGGTCATATAGGTACGGGGGCTACTGTGCCTACGGAACTGACAGCTGTCAAGCGCACCTCTGCCGACGAGAAAGACTCGACGAAGAACGTCGTTGACAATACATTCAACAGCTTTGTGCGCGTCAGCACATTGGCCACTGATGAGCATTATACGGAAGAAGAGATACGCCGGGCCTCAACAGATCCGGAGGATCCTGCTTACGGAAAGGATACTACTGACGTTAAGCCTGATCCTAATGCCAAGAAGGTGTATATAGGCCAGCTCTTTGCCGGCGGCAATGGTGACTATGACTACGAACAGGCACCTGGTCCAGCAGAGGGCAAGGTGACACATCGCATCTACAACCGCAGCGACAAGAACCACGAAAACCCAGTGGCAGAGATCGTGACCGACGAGGGTAGCACAGGCTTCCATCTGCCCGAGCTCGACAAGACCTATCTCGAAGTGGTGGGCGGCTCCATCGTCTATGCCTACGGCGGTGGTAACAACGCTACCGTGAAGGAACAGAACATCATACACGTGGATAACCCCAGTGCGGTGGTGAACCATATATTTGTCAATAGCGACGGTGTTGAAAACAAGGCTGCAACAGAACTTAGCCATGTAGGCAGCACCAACATCCTCTCTGACGAGCGCTTCATAGAGATGGGCATCAACACCACGTTCTCTCAGCCCAGCAGCGGTGCCTACCAGATAGGCCGCTTCTTTGGTGGTAACAACGTGGCAACGATGAACATCCGTCCTACGTGGAACCTCCTGGCTGGCAAGATACGTAACCTCTACAGCGGTGGTAACAGGGGCAACATGACCAGTCCCGAAGGTCTGCTCCTGGAGATTAAGGACTATTCCACCCTCATTGTCGATAACCTCTATGGTGGCTGCCGAATGGCCGATGTGATGCCTACGGTGGATGGCAAATACAGTCCTTGTACGAACTTGGATGGCTATTACTTCCCCAGCGAGCTGTCGGCCCGTGTACTGGTAAAGGGAGGACATATTAATAATGTATATGGTGGCAACGACGTGACAGGTACCGTCTATGGCGGAAATGCTGTCGGTATCCATACCACTGTCTATGGTAATGTCTATGGTGGTGGTAATGGTGCTTATCCATATACTGACAATGAATATATGGAGGATGATCCTACCTATGGTGACTTCTACTATGAAGGTGGTGACAACACCATGTTGGCGCTTAAAGCCTTCCGACCCAATGCTGAGCAGGTGTCGCTTCATTTGAAAGGAAAAGCCGCCAACAATCCAACCATCATCCACGGCTCCGTATTTGTTGGTGGCAACTGTGCTTCGCTGGCAGTTAAGAAGAGCAAGCCGCTGGTAGAGCTGAAAATAGGTTCACATGTCATTGCCGATCAGGTTTACCTTGGTAACAACGGTGAAGGAATGAAAGACAAGACCTATCTGGAGAAATTTGCTGAACAAGGCTTTAACTCATGGAACTTGCGAGACCACGTTGAGTTTGGTCACTATATGGATGGTGTTGCCATGACGCTGATGCCCAGCATTGAATTCGATAGCAAAGCCGGCGGAGACGAATACGACTATATTGATTACTCCAGCTACATAGGTTCCTTCTTCTGCGGTGGAAACGTAGGTAGTATGGCAATCCCCGGCAAGATGACCTTTAACGTCAATCGCGGTCTTAATATCTATAATAAGTTCGTGGGTGGCTGTAACAATGCCAATATTCCTGCCCAGGACGGACTGAATGCGGTTTACAATGGTGGTATCATTGGTTCGGAGGAAGAACGCGGAGTCACTTTGTCAACATTCTATACTGACAATGGACTCGAAACAGGCAACATCAAGGATCGACTGGAAATCAACTTCCGGAACATGACCGTTGTACCCAGACGTTGGCAATACACCTTTGTACCGATTGAAGCCGCTGACATAGAGGGCGGAAAGTTGATAGAAGGCAGGGAGTATTACACAACCAATCTGGAAGAAAGCAGGTTTATTGCCAACGGAGACGAGCCTGTTGACCTCGAAGCTGCTGACAAATACTATAAGAAGACAGTCATTAGCAACACCTTTGAGTGGAATACAGGAAAATATTCTACTGTCGAGGGCGAATTTGTAAAAGTGGAAAACGATGATGTTGATACCGACACACGCCTGTTGTATGGTAATATCTATGGTGGTTGCTTTAATAGTGGTCACGTCAATGGCAACGTCATCCTTAACATCAATGAAGACGAGCTGAAGAAAGACGAAATCTTCGGTACAGGAACCAGCACATTCTATGGTTATGAGAAATCGGGTGTTGACTTTATACGTCAGCGCGACGATGTGATGACCACTGCCCTGTCTGTATATGGTGCCGGACATGGTGTGGATACTGATATATGGGGTAGCACCACCATTAACCACAACAATGGCTATGCTTTCCAGCTGTTCGGAGGCGGTGAGAAGGGAGCTGTAGGCAAGAAACAGCTGAACATTGACGAAACTCCTCTCCTTGTCGATGGTGACTATGTTTACAACTTCGACCCAAGATACAGCACCACAGTGAATCTCAACGGTACCGCGACGATATACAGTAAAGATGGCACCATTGAGAATCTGGCAGAAGCTGAATTTCTCTATGGTGGAGGCAACGAAGGTATCATAGCCGGTAACACCCTTGTCAACCTGGGTAACGGACGTATCTATGATGCCTTGGGCGGCTCCACTGATGCTGACATCCTTGGACATACAGAGGTGTATGTAGGACGACAGCCCAACGGCAGTGGTGGCTACAAAGACGGCTTCCCCTGGATTATTGATAATGTGTATGGTGGTAACGACTTCGGTGGCACCATACATGGCGCTTACGAGGGCAGCTATGATTTCGAGGCCCGTCTGCGCAACTATGCTACCGACAAGACCCAGATACACGGCTACAAGTCGGGAGAGATTCCCGATGTCTTGAAGTCCTCGTCGTATGTAGAGTATCTGCAGGGACGTGTCGACTCCATCTTTGGTGGAGGTTATGGTTATTACAACTATAGCAATACTGAGCTTTACGGAGAAGGATGTTCTATGCCCAAGCAGCATAGTGCTTTCGTCAATATCCGTCCGAAGGACCATGCACAGAACTATATCCGCCATGCCTATGGCGCTGGAACAGGTCACCCGGGCAACAGAAGCGACGATGGTGTCCAGAATCGCAGCTATGTGCTTGTTGATATTCCCGACGGGATGACGAATTTCGGTAGTACAGAGGTGTTCGGTGCCGGTAGTTATAATGGTATCGGTATGGGTTATACCCCAGCACAAACCTTTGCCAGTGACTTCAATCTTGATGAGGCCTCTGCCGTCGTTGACTTGTTGCGCGGACGTATTCATAATGCGTATGGCGGCAGTTATCAGGAAGGTATCACCCGTCGCACCGTGGTGAACGTTCCTGCAGAGTCCAGCATCCAGATTGACAGCATCTTCGGTGGTGCCTATGGTGTACAGATCCTGCCACCATGCGACGTCTATGAGACCCAGGTGAACTACAAGAACACCAGCGAGAAGGCACAGGTGTTCGGTGCTATCTTTGGTGGTAACAACCACGAGCGCCGCTCGCTCTTCACACAGGTCAACATCTCCTCTCCTGTATATACGAATAAGGCGAAAGGCTACACAGGTACCGTATATGGTGCTGGCCGAGGTATTGACACCTGGTCAGAGCACACCGAGGTGAACCTGCTCAGCGGTGCCAGGGTATATAATGTATATGGTGGCGGTGAGATGGGCCATGTGCTGAACTCTGCCAGTGTGCAGGCTTACATGAACCTCTTCAAGGAGAATCTGTCACCACAGATAGCAGAACAAGACCCCTTCTGGAATAGTGGAGGAAAATATAATATTGATGGTTCTGGAAATCGAGTTCCTGCATCCGCTGAGTTGCAAGACCGTTGGCATCAAGACTGGTTCGATGCATGGAAGTTGGGTAGTTATTATACTCCTCCTTTCACCGATACTAATGACGATGGCATAGCAGACACCTATGACTACACTACCTATGCCCAGAACGCTGCCACCAACCTTGAGCATTTCAGCAATCGTCCGGAGATTGATGACAAAACGGCAGCACAGTTGGACGGTGCCAAGAAACACAACACCAACGTGATTGTCAACAAGGGTGCTGTTGTCGAAGGCTATGCCTACGGCGGTGGTCTGGGTGATGCTTCTGTAGCACAGACCGGTGACATCTATGGTAGCACCTATATCGCTGTCCTTGGCGGTGAGGTGAAGAAGGATGTCTATGCCGGTGGACGTGCCGGTGGTGTCGATAACCTCTTCGGTGCTGAAAGCTTTACCGTCCCGGGAAATGCTTTCGTGGCTACTGCCAACGCCTATATCCAGGGTGGTACGGCACGTAACGTCTATGGTGGTGGTTACGAAGGACACGTAGGTCACCACGCTGGTGAGATTTCAGCAACGACCGTTGGCGACCGCCCTGCTGAGGCATACGTTGTCATCGGCAAGAAAGGCACCAACACCTTCGATGGCGGTGCTCCTGCCATCACCCGCAATGTCTATGGCGGTGGTGAAGGCGGTTCGGTATATGGTTCTTCTTATGTAACCATCAACAACGGCTACGTTGGCTACCGTTACAAAAATACCAGCAGTACGGAGACTCCAAAATACGAATACGTAGAGGAACTCGACGACCAGAAGCCAGGCGACCTGGAACTCTCAGGAAACGTCTTCGGTGGCGGCTACGTCATCAACAGCTTCGTTGACAGCACGACCATTACCATGTACGACGGTACTGTACGTGGCAGCCTTTATGGTGGCGGTGAGATTGGTCCTATTGGACGTGGTACCATGAAGTCTGTTGTGAAGCCTGACTGGGCTCGCAAGAATCAGGCGGCTACCATCTTCAGAGCCGGTACGACCAACGTCAACTTGTTCGACGGCCACGTGCTTCGCAATGTCTTCGGTGGCGGTCGCGGTAAGGACAGCTGGGGCGGCGACGGTACCATGTATATGGATCCCGCTGTCGTTGCTACTCTTGACATGAAGTGTAAGGGCTTCGTCTTCGGACAAACTCATGTGAACATCCATGGTGGTGAGATAGGTACTGACGAGGGCATGGCACACGGCTTTGGCAACGTCTTCGGTGGTGGCGATGAAGGCTCGGTATTTAGTGCCTTTACTGACATACATGGCGCTTTGCAAATCGGCGATAAGGATGGAGCAAGATACGACAAGAACAAAGAAGGCTACTACTATAACGGCGGAAACCTCACCGAAGACTGTAAGGTGGTGGTCGAGCCTTATACTCCGGCCTATCTGAACGTGACTATCGATGACAGTACATTTGCCGCTGGTGCCTACGTTCCGACGACATACCTCAATAAGTTGAAGGGTAAGAACGATGATCCCAGGTGGACAAGCCTTGACACTCGTGGTATCATTATCCACAATGCCGTCTTCGCTGGTGGTAATATTTCTTCTGGTAGTAGTACGCAGAATGCTAACGATAAGACGGTCTTTGGCAATGCTACGGCATCTATCCACGATGCCTATAACCGTGACCTTATCACTATAGGCACAGGTCATACAGGTGGTCTGTACGGTGATGGTAACCTGACATTCGTCGATGGCTACCGTGAGTTGAACATCACCAACTACGGTACCGACTTCTACCATATTGCCTCAGAGTTGTCTTACGACGCTTACAAGGAATTGCCAGCACGTGAGCAAGCCTACTATGAATTGAAGTATAGTCTCAAGACAGGACCTGTTACAGACAATAATGGTACTACCTATAGCGTTGGTTCCACCCTGCCTCAGGATGAAATCATTGCCTTGTTTGAAAACACAGACAAGTTAGAGAATGGCAAGCCTAACCCTGAATATTGGCAGGAGCAAGGTGTTGTTTCTGTCTATGCTGGACGTATCATGAACACCATCCAGCGTGCAGACTTCTGTGGTGTCTTCGGTAGCCGTATGGTGATGAAGGGTGCTCAGGACCGTGTGCCGGAGGAGGCCGACTACACCAACTACACCATCAACCGTGTGCGTGAGGTATCGCTGAACAAAAAAAATAGTGAGGCTGGTGACACAGATGATAAAAACAGCATACACGGTAACTACTTCGGTATTTATAACGTCGTGAACTACCTCGGTGCCCTGACCAGTGATGTCAAGTTCACGGATGTCAGAATAACCAATTCTGACGATTCATCGATTGCCGGTGATGGCTCTACCACTTACTATAAGTGGAAGTCAGACCATATCACTGAAAGGTCGCGTAATAACGGTACCTGCCACAACCACTTGGCACTGGCTTCAGGTGTCTATCTGGAGCTGACCAGTGAGGAGAAAACCGGTAAGACACTCGACACGAAAGAGTGGGGTCCCATTACAGGTGTCGTGGAACTCGACCTCATCAATGTGCAGCCAGGTATCGGTGGTGGTTTCGTCTATGCCAAGAACATACATGGTGTACCAACCTATAATCCTAGTGTGACTGCTACAACGCTGACAGACCTGAATACGGGTGCTGTCACCAAGAAGAGCTGGACCTATTCTACAGTAGAAACCACCGATGCTCAGCATCGTTGGGAGACCTCCGGTAACTTCATCCATAGCTCGCAGAGAATTATTGACGACTGTTATAATATCAGTAATAAGTATATGGGTGCCGATAAGGTGCCTGCCCACTATTGGTATATTGCCGGTTCGGTATATGTCTATGACCAGTATATCTCTGCATACACCGGTTCACCGAATGCCTACAGCGAGGTGGTAGAGATTCCTATCACTATCAATGCTGCTTCGCACGGTGCAATGACGTTGCTGGATGTGCAGCCGAACTTCTATGCATATTATAAAGATGCAAGTACAAACACACCACTTTCCGGCGATCAGAAGCTGGTGATCAATGATGTGACCTATCAGTTGAACGACCCCATCAGCTACTGGGATTACAGCAATCTGCCCGCAGCAGAGAAGAGACTGTTTGTCAGCGATACCTATGTCACGTCTGCCGGCTGTAAGATTGGCAACGATACCATCTATGCCGGTACCGTGATGCGACTTGCTGGTTATAATACATATAAGGGTAATGCTACTACCAGACAAATTGACGAAAAGGAAGTGAAAGCCGTATTCTCTAATGGCAAGTATGTTCCGTTCGAAGAAGTCTTCCACTCATCGAATAATATGAGTCACGACACCGGCTACCTGCTTACCTATAACGTAACGAATCCGAAGATATGGGATAAGTGGTACACGCCTGTTAATGGAGGAGCTAAGAACCAGACTGGTGGTGCCGGTTACGAAGATGGTCCTACCTATACTCCTACAGCGAGCGGTCTCTACGGTCAGCAGAGTTATGATGTCAATGCGATTATTCCTGAGAAGACATATACGGATTATAATACGCTTAAGACGAATCATTCAGGTGATATTCCTGATGATCAGGCTGTATTTACAGCAGCTTACCTGGTGACAGAGGAATGCACCTCTGCCGGTCAACATTATTACCCCGGAGCACCCGTATCTGAAGAAATTGCTGAAAAGACAGCAGAGGCATTCGTCAGCACGGCCACCATCCAGTTGTCTCCGACAGAGTACATCTATGTCAACGACCTGATGACAGAGGAACAGAAGAAGAAGTTTAAGACTAATTATCCTTCAGCAGCTGAAGACATTGAGGAAGTTGTTAAGCCTGCTTATATCTGTACGATAGCCGGTAAGTATGGCGGTAGCTACTATGAGGCCGGTAAGAACTACCGTGCCCTGGAAGCCTATACTGCCATGTCAGAAGAGGACCGCGCGAACTTCACGTTCAACTACGATGCCCTCGACCTGCTCATCGACCCGAACTACAGCTACAATAATAGCACTCGTACTGAAAGAATTTACAATGCAGGAATGTTGTATCAGTATGACTCGAAGAATGCTAATAAGGCAGGAGCAGAGGCTAATGCCGCTGGCTACTCGCTGACCAATCCTATCGACTACAAGGCATCCTACGATGGTAGTTCAACATTGACGCTGGCATCTTTAGTCGAGGTAAAGCGTGGATCTGAAACGATAGAAACCAATGAGATAGTAAAGAACGATACGCTTCTCAATACCGTTTACGAGTCTCTGCCCAACGAGCAGCACTATTATGCTCCTATTTTGGTAAAGGCATCAGGTACTAAAACAACCTGCTATGTCGTCAAGGAGACCTTCGTACATGCTAACATACCATACGCTGCCGGTTCAACGATTGCAACGGAAACGTATAATCGTCTGTCTGACACCGAGAAGACTACTAATATAGACGTACTTGAATTTGAGTCTTCTGGTACTGACAAGACCTATTACTATTGCAGAGAGGGCTACGCCATCAACTCAAGTTACTACACTGGGGAGCTGACAGATGGTGCTGTGACGAGTATCAACGGTGTGGGTAAGAATACTACCTATACAGCAAGTACAGAAGGTGGAGTACCTGCCGGTATCGTTATTTCTACTGAGGATTATAACAACCTGATTAACAAACAGAAGAATTTCATCATCCACGGTACCGCTCCTACAGAGACGAGTACGCTGTATGTGGCACGCAATGCCAACATCAACGACCTCTCTGCGGAGAAGATTATCACCGTCATCTACAAGTACGACTACGAGGAGAGTGACTTGGACGGTACACATATCACACCTGTCACAGAGCGCCATGTGGTGAACATTCACGTCAACTTCAAGAGTGGTGTTCCGACCGTGGAGGATATCAATCCGCCTTCTATCGTACTGCCTGGTACTGGTATCACCATGCGTGTACCTTCAGTCACACCGGGTGCTTACGAAATCACCGGTGGTGGATGGGAAATCTTCGAGAAACCAAGCGATGCTGAGAGCCACGTCAACGGTGTGCCTTACACGCCTTCAGTCGATCCGCTCTACTGGTATCAGGACGGTTTCTATCTGGCATACTACGCAAAGACATACTTAGGTAAGACCTATTCGAACCATGTACCCGTCAGCGTGGCTAACTACCACGACCTGAAGCGTGTGATGGACGATAAGGAGAACCACCTGCATGTCGATTACGACCGCACCCGTCTGAAGCGCGACTCGAAGATTTACATCAACGACTACAGCGCAAGTTCTGAGAACGGTCTCGACCTGTTCAAGAGCTTCTATGATCTGAGTGTACTCTCGAGTCCGTCGGTAGATTCTGAGACTGGTCTTATCAATGATGGAACCTTCGTTGGCCATAAGCCACTGAACAATAGCACTGAAACAGGTACCAATATATTTGATGGCTCTACGAATGTCAAGGGCGTACGGGCAGGCGAGAACCTTGAGTTCTTCCTGCGTACAGACATAGAACATCCCGATAGCTGGACAACCATCGGTACGGATGATGTCTGCTTCATGGGCAACCTGCATGGTGACGGACATACCATCAGTGGTCTGAACAATTCACTGTTCTATAACCTCTGTGGTAGCGTCTATAACCTCGGTGTCACTGGTTCGTTCACCAGTGCCGGTGTTGCCGACAAGGGTTCTGGCTTTGTGGAGAGTGCTTGGATTAACACCACGGGAACTCCCGATGGCACTGTCAGGGCTATCTTCGGTAATCCTTCTGCAGAAAGTGGCTACAAGCAGATTGTCAACAGCTATTGCCAGACAGACAAGAGCTACAGCACAACTGACACCGGCAACCATGGTCTCGCAAAAGCTATGAGCGACACGGAGTTTTACAACGGTACAGTGGCCTACGACCTGAACAACTTCTACCTCTATAAGCGCTATAGCGACAAGCAGGTGAACAGCGGATTAGAGTATAAGTACTGGAAGTCTGGCGAGGCTGAGCCGCTGACGGGTCATTACGCTAATAACATAGCACTTTGCTCGTCAGGTTACAGCAGCATCAAGTATGTGGAGGACCGCTTTGCCGACGGCGACTTCGTATTCGCTGCAGGCGAGATTCCAACAGCAGAGGATGAGCGTTTCTATTCTTGGACTGTCAAGAACCCGGAAACGAATGTAGAGACAGTGGAAAGCAGCTACTATCCCATCTGGCCCGACGACTACATCTTCTTCGGACAGAAGCTCACCTATGGCTGGGCTGCTGAGGCTCATCAGAATGTACCGACGGCTGTGGTTCGTGAAGATGGTCGCCTGTCGATGAGCACTGAAGCCAACCGCGTTTATCGTGCTCCGGCATACTACCGCTCGAAGACGATGGGTGTAGCCCATTTCAACCCGAACGTATATCTGGCACAGACCAAGAAAGATGTTCCGGCTACGGAGGCTTATCCTGGTATGACCGCTATTGACTTCCACGGACACAATGATGTCTATGAGGCTGATGGGGCCCATAAGGCTTATGAGCTGGGCCTCAATGCGGGTAAGTTCTATGCTCCGCTGCTCGACGACGACGGACTGTTGAGCATCCAGAACTGCGACGAGACGCAGAACCTGCTTGTTTATGCACCTGCAGAATCAGTGAACAAGAAGACCCACGATGTGCTGGGTGGCACTGATGGTTACTTCAAAGAACCTATCTATAATGACCACTATGACAACACTGAAGGCTATCGTCTTGTGGCTGAGGCTTCTACTTCAAGTGTTCATGGCCACCTCGTGCAGAGCGATTTGAAGGCTACCAACGACCATCTGCTCGTCGATAAGCAGGACTTCAACGCCCCGATTGGGTACACCTTCGACGCAGACCACCTGATGTGGTATCAGCGTACACCTGCCAATAGCGAGTTCGTGAATCTTGAAACGGGCTGGCAAGGCATTAGCGTGCCGTTCACTGCCGAACTGGTGACAACCCACCAGAAGGGTGAGATCACCCACTTCTACAGTGGCAGCGACCAAAGCCATAACAGCACAACGAAGAAGGGTCACGAGTACTGGCTGCGAGAGTTCACTGGCATTACGGAAGACTCTAAGACGGTGGCTGAAACCACTACATACTTCGCAAAGGCTTCGTTCAACTATCCTGCTGCAGCCGGTGACAACAAGACCGTTGGCAACACCTTCCTGTGGGATTACTATTACAAGAACGAGCCCGTTCACAACCAGCAGGACAAGAATGAGGATACCTATTTGCAGTACCGTCAGTACTACAATTCGGAGCGCACCTACGCTAACTATCCGTTGCTGTCAGCGGCCAAACCTTATATCCTCGGCCTGCCCGGATCATTCTACTACGAGTTCGACCTCAGTGGCTCGTTCGTGCCTCAGAACACAGCTGCCAGCATCGCTCGACTGGATAAGCAGATCATCACTCTCGCCTCGAACACTGGTATCAGCATTGGTGTCAGCGATGATGAGACGAAGGAGGGAGTGAAGCAGGAATTAAAGAATCAGCACGGCAAGGACTATACCTTCACCTTCAAGCCCAGCTATATGAACATGAGTCTGGAGTCTGGCTCCAATAGCTACGCGCTTGATAATGCAGGCGATAGTTACGATGAGGTCACTTCCACAACTAAGGTCAGCGCCTTCCGTCCATACTTCACTGCTCTTAGTGTTAGTGCTGGTTCAAGGCGCATGGCACCTAAGTACATCATCTTCAGCGGTGACAACGGCGAGGAGTTCGAGGAGAGCCCAGAGACCGTGCTTGGCGGCTCCATCGAGATCTTTGTACGTGGACGCAGCATCGTGGCAAGGTCGCACTTGACAGAGCCCACCATCATCCGCATTGTCAATGTGGCTGGTATCAAACTCAACGACTTCGTGCTCGAGCCGGGCCAGACGGTGGTTACACCTGTTAAGATACCAGGCGTGTATATGGCTAACAAGAAGAAGTTATTCGTGAAATAAAACGCATATAGATATGACACAAGATATGATGGAACAGCATACGAATCAAGGCGAGAGAAAATCTCAGCTGTCGCAAAATTTGCGACAGTTCATGCGCATAGGGGGGGACAGACCCCGTGTTTGAATGTGCTAAAAGAGCCAGATGTGTGGTTAGTACGATGCTGAGAGCTGAGAAAAGACATAAATTATGAGCAGGAAAGAGGCACTAAAGATATTTGATAATAATAATGTTCGCGTCGTTTGGGATGACGAACAACAGGAATGGTATTTCTGCGTTGTTGATGTCATAGAGGTTCTGACTGATAGCATTAATCCAACAGACTACCTCAAAAAGAT
>JAEEGL012123086.1_pt1 | contig 12304 bp, 13 predicted proteins | sample 9134231 | NCBI WGS metagenome assembly JAEEGL01 (sample SAMN16246548, study PRJNA631951) | gut metagenome | biome: gut microbiome; feature: rumen; material: fiber-attached | host: Bos | place: Iran: Karaj | collected 2018-10 | reverse complement strand
AGGAGAAACTGAAGATACATTCATTGCAGATTTAGCTGTGGCTATGAATTCAGGATTTATTAAAACAGGATCAGCTAGTAGAACTGATAGAATCTGTAAATATAATCAATTAATGAGAATAGAAGAAGCTTTAGGAAATGAGGCTAGTTACGGAAAATAATTGTATTATAACTTTTAGATAAAAAAAGAGACTTAGCATTAAGTCTCTTTTTTTTGTTTTAATAGTTGGTTTCGCTTGAAACAACTCGTCATCAATTTTGGTCATTCCAATCTATATTTTGTTGTACAGTATGGATTCATTGATAGCTTTGGTTTTCATGGCTGTTTGTTCATAATGTCCAGAATAATATACTAGATATTAATCGTATAATCATAGATGCTGGGATAAGACAGACTAGGATAATTCATCGAGTTTTTGATGTTTTGCTCTTATTTTTTATAATTAAGATGATTCATATAATTAAGCAAGGTATGCCTATTATTACTAACATACCACAAATTCGATTTATTAGTGATCTTATTGCAAGTAGCGTCATGGATATTTTTTATGATATATAAATATGAACTTATGCTAGCGATATTTGGTCTTTATACAAGTTATAAAATGAATCCATATTTTTTGATTAACTTTTTAATTTCTTCTGATAATGTAGGATAAGTAAGTTTAGTTAAAGAATGTAATCTGTTTAATGAAGAATTGTGCTTTCAGAGTTTTATTATTGTTTCTAATATAGAAAGATTTAAAGTTTTTCAATTTTTTTTAATAGCTTTTTTGATACATTCTTCAATATATCATTTATTTGTAGTATCGAAGTTATAAAGGCATTCTAGGATTGATAACTCTAAGTTTGCTATAGGAATATTTTTGCAATTTACCATAGAAACTTCATTAGTCTGCTTTGTTAGATCTGTTATTAGGTTTTTTCATTTCGTTTCATATTTCTTGAATGATATTGATTTTTCGAAAATTAGAGTCTCGTTGGCTTGTTTATCTTTATTTATTATTGTTATAACTTCAGGGATGGTAACTCCGCCTCAATGAAGAAAGATCTCTAATGCAGTTAATCATCATATGTATCGTTTTTTGCTTGTTTGATTACAATGTTCTTTTAGCAATTTCCAATATTGTTGTTCTTCTATTTCTTCGGGTTTTATTGATGATTGAGGGGTAGTAATATAAAACAACTCTTTTCTTAGGGGAAGTAGATATTGGCGATTTTTTAATTGAAATGTTATCTTATAGATTTTGCTTATGGGAGTAGCTTCTCAGAACGATAAATATATTAGATTTTTTAAATCATTTAATGATATAATTTTCTTCTTTTGTTTTTGTAAATTCTGAATCAAATCTTCTATTGGTTTTTGCATTTGTGGCTTAAATAAGTTAAAATTATTGCAATTTTTTATAGTAAATTTTCCTAAAAAATCAAGTAGATTCTTCCTAAATTTTTTAGTAGACTTTTCCATTGAAAAAAGATGAGATAATCATAAAAGCATTGTAGTTGAATTTGTGGGGTTTTATTTTTTATGCCATTGTATTGATGATAGTTCAGTGAGCGTTGATAGATGAGGCTACATGTGCAAAAAGGGAGGTGGTATGGAATTCGATTAAGGCAAGCTTCACAGAAGTTCAACAGAGTAATTATGAGGTATTGTTGGAAGTAAGCTCAAATAAGTTCTTAATTAATATGGTTACGGATAGAGCATGAGCTATTCAGTGATTAGAAATTATAGCAGTAAAATGATTTATGGAGTTATCTAGGAAGGTTATAGAAGTTGTTAAAAAACTTATATCTCATTTGTGGGAGGTTTGTGATTAATAAAAAATAATATAATTTTGCTTATATTACATATCATATATTTATGGTTTTAGATGAAATTATAGGATGAGCATCTTGAAAACCTGAAAAAGGTTTTTTTGATACTATTCGTGAAGGTTGGGAAAATCTGAAAGATTTTCTTTCAGAAAAGTTTTCGGCAATAAGGGATACTTTATCCAACCTGAATATTCTTAAGAAAGATGTGGCTGATGGTAGTCATAATGCTACTTCTGGTACAGTGCGTGAATCTGTTGAATCTAATCCTCAAAATTTAAATGCAAAGTTGAAACAGATTTGTGTTCGTAGTAGGAAATACTGAGATGTGAATAAGAACGATGAGTGATATGTTTCTTTTTGAAAGTTACAATTTCATTGAGAGACAGCGAAAAAAATTCTTCGTAATATAAAAGCATCAGATGCTAGCAGATTTAATTCTATTATGACAGATCCTTTATTTAGGGATACAGATGTTGCGTGTACTTCTGTATGGAATGATACTCATGTTACTCAATTTAAAGAATTAATGAATGGTTCAAAAGCCCAATATGAGATGGATAAAGTGGTAGATGAGACGATAGATGGATATATAAATAGAATAAAATGACGATGAGTAACAGATCCAAAGGCTACTTTGGCTTTCTGAAGAATTTGTAATTATTGACCAGCATTTGCTGAAAAAATAAAAAATATAATGGTTAGTAGCTGAAAGAATATTAATGATTATGTGCAGGTAATTGATTGTTATGAGAGTAGTACTTCGTGACATGTTCGTACCAAATTTCAAAAGCCTGATCCTGCACTATGAAATAAAAATATTAGGCAGTTTATATGAGAATATACTGCTTAAATTTATCAATAAAGTTATATATATAGTATTATCTTCTTTGTTCTCTTGATTTTGAATTTATCATCCAAGGGTAGTTTTTTTGTACAGTTTCTTTCAATTCAGATGGTTTAATTATTCAAAATTCTGTAATAATTCATGTTATGTATTTTGCTGGAATTTGATCGAATGCAAAATTAATAATCTCTAGTTCTTCAGGTTTATCCGGCCAAATTTCTTTAGGATCACGACTTTCTATACGAACATCGTTATGGATATCTGTTTTTAGTAGATTACCTGCAATATATACTGGTATATTTGAATGATAAGCAGTTGAGCATATTCCAAAGCTTCAAATTTTATTTATTACACTTCAATTAATCTTTAGTGCATCGCATCAAAGTACTACGCAGTTGATATCTAGTCACATTGGATCATCTTTATCTATAATGAATTCGGCAGCACTATCAGCGACCATAGTAACTTTAACTCATGCATCTAAAAAGTCTTGTGCAGTTTTACGTCATTGATAAAGTGGTCTGGTTTCTCAATTGAAAACGACAAAGTCTATTCAATCTTTCTTATTAGCTAATATTGTTTCAATTGCTGATGAGCTATGGCAGTGAGTAAATACAGCGTCTCAATAATGTATAATTCCTACTCAATTTTCTATGGCTTTTTGAGCAGTCTCTGTGATCATGTTAAAGTATGTTTCGCTAGCTTCTGTGGCAACTTTTACTAGGGATTTAAGATCTGATTTCTTGAGTTCTGGTTCAAGTTTTGCGGCTATATATCTCATTCAGTTGAATAACATAGGTTCAGTTGGACGCGCTTCTTCTAGCATCTTCATAGATGTTTTGATGAAATCAAGTGCATCCATATATGAATCAAATTTTTGTTTTTTTAATTCAGTAAATAGAATTTCAAATGCAGCCTTCGCAATATTGGTTGCTCATTGTATTTTGATATCTTTAATATCTTGTACTACCTGATTTACATTTTTAAGATTTGCCATTATTTTTTGTTTATATTTAAAATCTATGAATTATTATATTCAAAATAAAACAAAAAAGCAAAAAAATGTATATGAAAATTATATTATTATTCACTTAGTTTTCTTTTAACCTCTTTTTTCATTTCTTTTACTCAGTCTTTTAGAAATCATGTTATTCAACTTGATTTATTTTCATCGTCATCATCAGGATATCATCTTTTAACCTTCTCATCAGCTTCAATTTGATAAACATATTCGCTACCAATAGCTCTTTTAATTAATCGTTTATTTAACTTCTTTTGTAATCACATATTATTCTTTCATGCTAGCCTCTAAAAGTTTAGTTTGGTTTTCCAATACGAGTTTATCCATAATATCATCTATATTTCATGCCATAATACTTGGTAAGTTTGACCAAGATTCGTGGATTCTGTGATCCGTTACACGATCTTGTGGGAAATTGTATGTTCTAATTTTTTCAGATCTATCTCATGTTCAAATTTGGTTTCATCTTAAATCTTTTTCTTCAGCTTGTTTCTTATCTAACTCAATTTGGTATAATCTAGATTTTAATACAGCAAATGCTTTTTCTTTGTTTTGAATTTGTGATTTGGAATCTCATATATTAACAATTAGTCATGAAGGTATATGGTGTATCCTTACTCATGTTTGGTTTTTATTAGCATTCTGTCATCCATTACTTGAAGCTGCATAAGTATCCATAACTATATCTTTCATATCAATTTGGATATCAACGTCTTCAGCTTCAGGCATTACTGCAACTGTTACTGTAGATGTGTGAACTCTACCTTGAGATTCTGTTTCTGGGATTCTTTGTACGCGATGCACTCCAGATTCAAATTTCATTAGAGAATATACCTTATTTCATGTAATTTTAACCATAACAAATTTAACTCAACCAATATCTGAGAGTTGTTCTTCAACTATTTCAGTTTTCCATCATTTTTTTTGGGCAAATCATAGGTACATTTTTAACAGTTCAGCACCAAATAATCATGATTCATCTCATCATGCAGCAGGACGGATTTCTAGGTAAATATCTTTATCATCATTTGGATCTTTTGGTAGGAGAGCGATAGTTAACTTTTTATCTAAGTCTTCAATTTCAGCTTTAGCTCAATCTAATTCTTCTTGAGCCATAGCTATCATTTCTTCGTCTGTCTCCGAAGTTAAGATTTCTTCTGCTCATTGTTGTGTTTCTAATGCTTTTTTATAAGCAACAGCAATATCATATGTGTCTTCTAAGGAAGATAATTCTTTATTGATTGTTTTAGATTTTTCAGGATTTTGAAAAACTTCAGGGGATAGTGATTCTTCCCTCAAGGCTTCATATTTACTGATGATTTTTTCTAATTTGTCTAACATATGTTAGATAATAAATAAAATTCTTGGGACCAGTAATGTATAATTATTCAAGAGAAAAATGCAACTCACACTTGAATTTTCTGTATATAACCATACATTCAAATCAGCATTTTTTGAATTACCTGTCACTATATGAAATATAAATTATTAAATGAATCTTATGATAAAACGCTGATTGAAAGATTACTTGAAATCAGAAATATAGCTTCAGATTATGAAGCATTTTTTGAGCCAACATTACAGCATACTCGAATAGATCCATTTAAAATAGAATGAATGGATAAAGCAGTAAAACATATAATGGGTAGTATGAAGAAAAACGAGAAGATTATGATTTTCTGAGATTATGATGTTGATTGAGTTACGGCTAGTTATTGTTTATATAAGTTCTTTCACTATTTCTTAAAATATCCCCAAGTTAGCATAATGTATCCAGATAGGCATAAAGATGGATATTGATTAAGAGATTATCATTTGGATGAGATGAAGAAAAAGTGAGTAAATTTGGTAATTACAGTGGATAACGGAATTACTTCTATTGAGGAGGCAAAATATGCTAAAAAAGTTTGAATAGATTTAATTGTTACAGATCATCATCAACCATTGAATGAAATACCAGATGCGATAGCTGTGTTAAATCAAAATTGTTCTCCAGATTATTCATTTAAGTGATTAGCCTGAGTTGGTGTTGCTTTCAAGGTTATTGTTGCAATGTTGTCTAAATGTAATTTTACTAGTGAAAGGAAAAATCAGATATTTAATTTCTTTTTGCCTATTGTAGCGATTGGTACAGTTGCTGATATTGTACCACTATTATGAGAGAATCGTTATATAGTGAAAAAATGATTAGAATTAATGAATCGTCATCCAGATAATTTGCCTAAATGTTTGCAGTGATTTTTATCATATCTTAATATAAAATCACCGATTGATACGTATCATATTTGATTTGTAATTTGACCGAGAATTAATGCATGATGAAGAATTCAATCGCCATATGATAGTTTAAATGTTTTTTTGCATGATTGAGATGAACAAATAGAGTTTCTACAGAAAATGGATGAGATTAATCAAGAGAGGAAAAAATTGCAAGAAGAGTGATTGAAGGTGGCAGAAAAATTAATTGATATGGATTCTCCTATATTAATTGCTGAAAGTTCAGAATTTCATGAGTGAGTTATTTGAATTATCGCATGAAGGTTAACAGAGAAATATAATAAGCCATCAATTGTGTTTAAGCGCGATGAAGAAAAATGAATAGCTTCTGCTAGTTTAAGGTGACCTGGTTATTTTAGTGTTATTGATATGTTAAAAGCTCATGATGATATTTTGGAACGTTTTGGCTGACATCAATGAGCATGATGATTAACTGTAAAGCTAGAGAACTTAGAAAAGTTAAATAAAAAATTGGTATCATACTGTAAGAAAAAAATAAAAGAATCTGATTTGGAAAAAGTTTTAATAGTTGATACTAAAATTATTCCGGAAGAGTGGAATAATGATAATTTTTCATTCTTAGAAAAGTTTGAACCATTTGGAGAAAGTAATGAAGAACCTTTATTTTTATTTGAAAATTTAGAAGTTCAAAAGATTGAAAAGGTTGGTAAAAATTGAAGTGCACATATGAAGCTCTATGTTCATTGGTGAAATCAGTTATTAAATTTGCTTTTTTGGTGAAAGGGTAGTCAGTCAGATTTAATATCTTCGGAAATTTCTGTAATTTGAAAAATCAAGAGAGATACGTTTAATTGATGATATTTTGTGGATTGAAGTGCGATTATTGAAGATTGAAAAATTATAGATTTCTAATAATACTTAATAATAGTTTTATTATCTTCTAATGCTCATAAATCAATAGTTCGAATGCTGTTGAATTTATTATATTTTTCTCTTAAGGTGTTGTATTTTAAGATTTGGAGGTTCCATTGATCTTCAATTGATCATCATTCAGGGAAATTAAAATAGAGAGTCTTATCATTTGTTGTAAATATCGCTATTCTTCTTGATCATGCTAGGTATACGAAGCGCTTCATATTGCTTCAAAACTCAGCTTTTGCTAATGAAGTTATTTCTAAGAATTCAGGTAGGCTGACTTCAAAGAAAAATCCACTTAAACTAGTTGTTCAGGACAAGTACATTGGAGTTTCTATTACGAATAGTGGTTCTTCTTCTGGGTCTCTGATTCCAAGTAACATTCATTCTTTCAATTCTACAAAAGAATTTTCGTCCCAAACAGCAAATTCTTTACCATTCAGGTTTATTAATATTTTTGGGTCGTAGTACAATAATTGGATTCATAATGTTCCTCAAATTTCACTTTCATCTTTGGATGATTTGAGTGGGAAGATCGTTTGCGTTTCTTGATATGTTGTGATGGGTAATTGTAGTGGTAGTTGGATTCATATTGTTATATTGTCTGGTTCAATAATTGGTTGTTCTTGTTGTGGCTCTAATTGAAATTCTATACCTCACACAAAAGGGAATTTTTCTTGAATCTTTGATAAAAGCTCATCTTTATGGGATGAAAGAATGTAATAATTCTGACCTTTCACTTGGTCAGATACTAAATTAAATAGCTCTATATCTTGGTAAGTTGCCAAAGTATCCTCTGAAAATTTTACTTTAATAATTTTTTGTTCTGGCTGAAAAAATAATAATTTTACTAAAAACAAGATTCATCATACTATTATTATAGCGAATAGCATTCATCGAGATATAATATTTTTTATCTTTTGGCTAATCTTTATTTCTGGAATCGATATTCCGGATCTATTTAGCATTTTCTTTAAAGATTGTTTACGTTTCTTACGAGAAAATGGCCTTTGATTCACAATCCCTCTAGACATATCGTATGTAGTAGAATACAAAAGTTAATATAACTCAGAATAAGAAACCTCACATTACTTCTAGTGGAGTATGTCAAAGTCTTTCTTTTAAATTTGATCTTTTTTGTTGCTGTTGAACCATCAAAAAGTTTTCTTGTAGATCTCTTCTAATTGCGTTTAAGTATTCTGCATGTTTTCATGTTTGATATCTTACATTCATCGCGTCATAAGCAAAAAGTATTGAAAATGTTAATGCTATAGCAAATGTTAAGCTTCGTATTCAATCTGCTAAAAGGGCTAACACTGTAACACTGCTTGCAACTCATGTATGAAAAGATGGGAATCATCATGATATAAATATATGGTCAATACAAATTCTTTTTTCTACTATAGAATCTATGATAATCTTAACAAATTGTATAATTACTCATACTAATAAAACTATAAAAACTGGAGGTATTTTTTCTGGGAATACTTGTATAAAGTTGTTCCGTGATTGAACGATGTAATCTCGCATTAAAATTCTTTATGAGTAAATCAATTTCTTGATATTGATATTAATGGAAAATTCAATTGAATGTTATTTTATTAGTATATATCATTCCATATTTCTAAATTGAATTTTTTGTGTTGATTTGCTTTGTTCTGCGTGGAATCATGTAATTATTAATCTGTAATTTTCTCAATCTAATATTAAAGCTGGATTTTTTAATTCATCAGATTCTTCACCTGTAAAATCTCATTTTTTGTATAATTCGGCTTTTTCTTTTAGTTGTTCGATATTATTTCATAAATCTATTCTATAATCTTTGTTGTTTATGTTAATTCTTAATATATTATTTCGAATATCTTCTTCATATTTTTGAAATTTATATAATTTAGAGTATCAGGTGATATCTATTCAGATTGCATCATCAGATTCATTTTGTCGATAATTAAAATATGTTGGAGAATAATAATCATAATTACTATCTTTCTCAACTCCTAAGTAATTTCTAAGTTCGTAACGAGATGAATATCGATATATACTATCATAATCATATGATATAATTTTGTTATATACTTTGTCTTTATTATATTTTTCAGCCAATTCTTCTATAATGGCTGATATTAAACTCTGAGATTCTGGATCTAAATTTTTTAATGATCATTCGGATAATGGAAGATTTATATTTTCTTTTGATAATAGAGTCTCCAGTTTGTTTACTTGTGATTTGTATGAGATATCTTTTCAACTAACAGGTCCGTATAAGGCTAATAATGTTAATATAAATAGTAATGAGATGAATGATATAAGTCTTTTTTTAGGAAATATTAAAGATAGCACCGAATGTAAAATTATGAATGTTATTACAAAGCAAATAAATCGTCTGTTTATTGTTATTCAGTATTGATTTATTCTTTGACTAATAGCTCATATCATCATTAGGGCAATGAGAATGAAACTGATATATAATATTTTGTATATAATATCATGAATTTTTGTTTTCTCTGGATATATTAGGTAGGCGCTTAATATTCATAATGAGAAATATCATATTCATAACCATACAATTATTCAATTTGGCCATACTCAAGTAAAAAGAATCTTTATTCAGTATGCTCAGAATATTAATAAATATATAAGAGCAAGTGGCAGAAATATGAATGATCAAAAGATTCTTCTTATACGAGATGAATTAATTTTGAACTCAGACTTATTGCTGTTTATGCCTTCAATTAAAGTGAGGTAGTAATTAAATACGAATGATCAAGCGAGTAAAATATTTGATAAAACTCAAATATATGAATATCGTTCAGAAATAATATTAACATCAAATAGAGCTTCAATTGATCAGAACGCTCAAGCAATTCATCATCGAACTACGTTTCAAGCAATTCATCAAAAGATTAAAGATATTATTAAGCTATTCCATGAGAACCAGATTTTTGATTCTTCTTTTCTGTGTAATAGTGCGATTAATAATGGGATTAGAAGTACGGCTAAAATTATAACTCAAAAATAAAGTAGTGATTCAGAATATGTAGCATCAAATACATTTTTAATTCTTGTAAGAATGAAGTAGTATATTCATCATAGAACTAATGAAGATATTTGTAATATTCGGTTTATTGCGTTTTTATTTTTTAAGTTGCAATGAATTTGGATAATTGGTCATAAACAGCTTACTAAGAAAGAAAACGCAAGAGCTATTAATATTCTGTAACTAAAGTAATCACTAAGTATTCATTCGATGTTTCATATCCAAATTGCTGATATGGCTACAAGTAATATGTGTGAAACTGGAAATGTTTTGATAGCATTATTCCAGTTTCAAAATAGTTTTTTTAGTTTCATGTTTTTTAATTATTTTATAAAAATTTGTTGTGTTTATCTTAACTATATTGATGGGTATTTCTAGATATTTTCCTATGTTATTATATATAAATTTTGAGTTTTGAAAAGTCCCCCTGAAAAGGAGGACCTCGATGAAGAATTCTTCAGTTCTGACTATCAGTTTCAATAGCATCGATATCGATTAAGTATGCTTTTAAAGAATTATCATTGTAGATGAAGTACTTATCCTTATCATCCTGGACTAACGTCCAAGCAAAGGAGTAGTTTTCATTTCTCAGCACGAAAGAGCGGTACCCGTATTCGTTGCGAAGTGACTCTACCATGATGACTGCATGTTTATCAGTCTTGAATATGGTATCCTTTCTTGATGCATACCTTATTGGTTCGAGACATTCGGGAAGACCGTTGTTGAACCTTGTCCCTCTATAGGTTGTTATAAGTTCGTAGGTCTTTTCGTTTGAAATTGATAGTCTTTTTTCCCTCGCGTTTTGGCAGGCGAGGACACCCGCGACAAGTATAACCATCCAGATTATATGCGCTAAAAATCTCTTTATACTCATTTTGTTGAAGTTTTGTTATGTATATGATACACAATATTCTCTTAAAGTCAATAGATGTGCTTTGTGGGATGTAAATGTTTATCTTTGTAAAAATGGAAAAGGGTCTCATCTGCTGAGACCCTATGCATCATGTTCTCTGAATTTGCCTATGAAATAAGCAAATATGAGAATGACAACATAACCTACTGTGCCGATAATTTCGTACTTATTCATGGCTGTTTTGTGTTTATTTGTGTTTTGGGTATTATTGCTTTTATTTCAACATAAATAGTATTTTTTGGATTAGAAATATCAATAGTTTCTCAACTATATAAAAGGAGCCTAGAAATTGAGTTGGCTCCTTTTTGAGACACAGATGTGTATAAATAGTATAATTAAGAGATTTTTATTTTCAATAAAAAAACTGACTCCCCACCAAGTCAGTTTTTTATACGAAGTTCTTTTATCCAGTGTACGCAATACTAATTCCTTTCAATTTCTTTTGTTTATAATCAACTGGTTTCGAGAATATAGTAAAGAATGTTTTATTAAGACTGTTTTCGATGTTAAACTTTCTTTTCTCTTCTTGTTTTTCCTCTATTGTAAATAGAACAGGATTATATTTTGTTGTGTATACTTTATGAAATTCTTTTAGATTGATATATATTTCATCCTCTTGTTTGTAACTATCGACTCTGTAGTGTCTCAATACATCTCTTACTAGTTTCCGAGATATACAATAGATTTCAATGATTTCTTGTAATGTTACGAATTTTTCCATAGCGTATTACATATAATCTAAAAATCTAATAATTACTTTTTCATTTTAATATTTCTTCTGGTTGGGGTAGTGCTTTCAGCTCATATATTTAAAAAGTTATTTTCGCGCATCATTTTTTCATATTTTTTTACATCCATTAATACAGCCACTGGTGCGTTATTAACGAAAATTATTTTATCTCTTTTTAGATCTTTAACATATGCATTCATATTCTTCTTTAGATCTGTTACTGAGACACACTGGTCTGTAAGCATCAAGTATCGAATAAAGAGCTAAATAAAGATTTTTATATAGCTCTAAATTAAGAGTTTTTTTTAAAAAATCAATAGATTCTCATTAGAAAAATTTGACATTTAAAAAATAATAAAATAATAAAAAAACTGATTCCGAAGAACCAGTTTTTTATATCTTGCATTAAAGAACTATTTTACAAGAGCTTTGAATTCAGATCCAGCTTTGAAAGTTACAACGTTCATTGCAGGGATCTTAATCTTTTCAGATGGTTTTTGAGGGTTAACTCCAGTTCTAGCAGCTCTCTTAGATTTCTTGAAAGTTCCGAAACCTTGAATTCTAACTTCTCCTTCTTTTTTAACTCCTTTCATTACTGAATCGATGAAAGCGTTAACTAATTCTCCAGCCATTCTTTTAGAAACTCCTAATTCAGAAGCTAGGCTTTCAATTAATGCAGTTTTTGTCATTTTTTACAAATTGTTATAAGATAAAAGGTTTATAACGACAATATGCTATAATTATTCTACCTAATTTCAAGAGAAAATTACATCTGATAACTATTGGGTT
>JAEEGL012019386.1_pt1 | contig 12304 bp, 7 predicted proteins | sample 9134231 | NCBI WGS metagenome assembly JAEEGL01 (sample SAMN16246548, study PRJNA631951) | gut metagenome | biome: gut microbiome; feature: rumen; material: fiber-attached | host: Bos | place: Iran: Karaj | collected 2018-10 | reverse complement strand
GGGGCCTGTCACGAGGTCGCTCGTTGGGTAGTAGTAGCTAATCTCTTCGTTGCCGGGGTTGTTGATGCCGTCGAAGAGCGAGATGGGCCAAAGCCAAGAGGAGAACCATGTGTCGAGAGCATCCTCGTCGCGATGGAGCATCTCCAAAGTGATGTCCTTGCCGTACTTCTCTTGAGCCTTTGCAAGAGCCTCTTCCTTTGTTAAAGCGACAACATATTTCTCTTCTTCCTCTTCGGCAGTTGGGAGGAAGTACGCAGGAATTCTGTGTCCCCACCAAAGTTGACGGCTGATGCACCAGTCCTGAATGTTCTCGAGCCAGTTGCGATATGTCGTGACGTATTTCGTCGGATGGAACTTCAGTTTTCCTTCGAGCACGGGAGGCAGAGCGATGTCGGCCATGTGCTTCATCGAGAGGAACCACTGCTTGCAGAGGCGCGGTTCGACGGCTGTGTCCTGATTGCGCTCAGAGTAGCCCACCTTGTTCTCATAGCCCTCGACCTTTTCGAGCAAGCCAGCAGCATCGAGGTCCTTGACGATTTGCTTGCGGCAAGCCATGCGGTCCATGCCCACATAAATCGGCGATTGGTCGGATATGGTGCCGTCGGGATTGAAGATGTCGATGGTTTCGAGGTTGTGCGTCTTGCCAAGCTGATAGTCGTTCACGTCGTGGGCAGGTGTCACCTTCAAGCAACCGGTACCGAACTCGATGTCAACATAACGGTCCTCGATGACGGGAATAACGCGCCCCACCAAAGGCACAATAACTTTGTGCCCGCGCAGCCATTGGTTCTTCGGGTCTTTGGGATTGATGCACATCGCTGTGTCGCCCATGATGGTCTCGGGGCGAGTGGTGGCAACAACGGCATAGTAGCCCTTCTCGTCCTTGTGGATGACGGCCCCTGTTTCGTTTGTTGCGTTGGCAACGCAACAAACGGGACTTTCCACATAATACTTCAGGTAATACAGCTTCGACTTCTCGTCGCGATAGATAACTTCTTCTGTAGAGAGCACCGTCTGAGCCTTTGGGTCCCAGTTGACCATGCGGAGGCCGCGATAGATGAGGCCTTTGTCGTAGAGGTCGCAGAAGACTTTGAGCACGCTCTCGCTGCGCTTCTCGTCCATCGTGAAAGCCGTGCGGTCCCAGTCGCAGCTTGCGCCGAGCTTGCGAAGTTGCTTGAGGATAATGCCGCCGTGTTCTTCCGTCCAAGCCCATGCGTGCTTAAGGAACTCTTCGCGAGTGAGGTCGCGCTTCTTGATGCCTTGCTCGGCCAGTCGGTTCACCACCTTTGCCTCCGTAGCAATAGAGGCGTGGTCGGTGCCTGGCACCCAGCAAGCGTTCTTGCCATCGAGTCGAGCCTTACGAATCAAGATGTCCTGAATCGTGTTGTTGAGCATGTGACCCATGTGGAGCACACCCGTCACGTTTGGCGGCGGAATGACAATGGTATAGGGTTCACGGCTGTCGGGTTTGCTTGCAAAGAGATTATGCTTTGTCCAGTACTCGTACCACTTCGCCTCGACTTCTGCGGGGCTGTATTTAGATGCTAATTCCATATTAATATATTAGTTTATGAATTCAATCAGATATGTAACGAAAACGTAGAGCCAATGAGTGATGATGCCAGCCGACAAGCCTGCAATGAAGGTGCAGGTGAACGAGCGGGAGATGAAGTGCCGGTAGCCGAGCGAGTCGAGCGTGGCGGCATCGGCGCTGAGGAAACCGCTCCAGCACATGCCCATTGCTGTGAAGACGGCAATGGCGTTGCTGTCGATGATGCCTTTGCTCATCATCTCAGGAATGAGACCAAGCGCAGCGCCCACCGTTCCGAGTGCTGTGATGGGGAAAGCGACGAGCTCGCTCGCATTGAAGCCAAAGAGCCAATGGAGGACGAAGCCAGCTTTGCCAGCCAGGAACGGCAGCAGTTCTGTGCCTTGGTAGGCTTCTCCCGTGTAAGTTCCTGTTTCGGGGTCGGAGCCGAAGGTGAGCGTCATGACGAGCGTGGAGATGATAAGCACGCCGGGAATAATGGCAAGACCAACCTCCACGCCACTCTTGCCGCCATCGAGCAAAGCATCGAGCACGCGGACAAAAAGCGTTTGCCTGGGGTCGTCGGGATGCGTCTCGTAGGGAGTGCGTTTCAGTTGTCCATCGACCATTGTCCATTGCCCATCCTCTTCTATGACGTCTTCATCCTTGTATTGCGGGCACTCCTTGAGGATGAGCCGCTGCATGAGTCTTGTAGAAATGATGCTGCCGATGATGGCTCCTACAAGGCCATAAAGGGGTTCGGTATAGAAGCCGTGTCCCATCATGAAGATGATGACGAGCAAGCCCATTGCATAGCTGCCTGCAAAGTTCACGAGGCTGATGTGCTGGTAGCGCTTGAAGTAACGGGCAAACAAGGGATTCTTCGCGACAGAAATGACGGCGGGCTTGTCGCTGAGGAACGTCATCAAGGCTCCTGCAGAAGAGACGCCGGGCAGATTGAACATCGGGCGCAGCACAGGCTTGAGCATCTTTTGCAGCAAATCGACAACGCCAAAGACGCTGAAGATGCGACTTAATGCTCCCGTCAGCACGCACATGGCCATCAGATAGAAAACCGTGTTGAGCAAGAGGTCGTGTGCCGTCCGCATGATTGTGTTGAGCATATTCGTGAAGCCCATCACGGAGGACAGATAGCCGAAGAGCGCAACGATGACTATCAGGCAAGGAATGCCGCGGGGAACCGATTTCATTTACTATTTGACAATTTACTATTTACGATTTGTTTACCCCAAGGGTAGAGCGTTAGAATATCTTTCCGCAAAGACGGAAGTTCATGACGGGATAGAACTTGAACTTCGTGATGATTCTCATTGCTTCATCTCCATCGCCGTCGAGGTCGGTATCGTTGACTTTGATGTCGTTGCAATAGACGGTAGGGCTTCCCCAGAAGACGCAACCGATATCGAACTTGAAGCCAATGCGTCTCTTCGGTACGCCCCGACCGATGCCTATGCCTAAATAGGGTTTCGCGAGGTTGACCTTGAGTTTGCCGTTGATGTAGCCTTCCCGATCGGGCTCAAGCAGATAGTCGCCCAGGGCAATGCCAATCTTGTCGTCGGGAAACATGGCATTGTATTCGGCAACGGCAAGAAGCGGCTCCTTGTTGCATATTCCCATTATATCTTGAGGACCGATGTAAACGCCGGCGGTAATGTGAAAACTTGACAGGAAGGGAATGGGCATGACGTTGACGAGCAGTTTGCCGTTCTTCATCAAGGTTTGTCCTCTCAACGGGATTTTGTAATCGATGCCGGGAAAGACTCTGCTTATGCCGACAGATGTGTTGAACCCTACTTTTGGAAACATGGAGAAACCAGCCTGCACATCGACGAAAGGAGTAATGGGCATGCTGACGTCCACGCCCCAACCCATCGTGCCGACCTCAGCTCCTATGGAAAGATGGTTGAGGATGCGAGGGTCTGTTTGCGCATTTGCCGTGGAGAACACCAGGAATGCTGCCACAAGGGCAAGGAATGACTTTTTCATGATGTTTGTAAGTTAAGGTTAATGTCTTTCACCTTTTTTCACCTTTTCACCTTTTCACCTTTTCATCTTTTCTCAGTCGTTAATCTCGAAGTAGTTCTCGAGGATATTTTGCGCTTGCTTCTCCTTGTTGTCGATGTCTTGGATGACTTTGCCGTGTTCGAGAAGCACAATGCGTTCGCTGATGTCGACGGTATGTTGCAGGTTGTGGCTGCTGACGAGAATCGTTGCTCCCGTTTCCTCGTTGTACTTCTTCAGCAGATGCTTGATGGCATTTTGGCTGCTGGGGTCGAGGAAGTTGAATGGTTCGTCGAGGATGAGCACTTGCGGGCGGAGCAACATTGCCGCCATGATGCCAACTTTCTGCTTGTTGCCGGCACTGAGCGTGCGGATGAGTTTCTTCTGCCCGGCCAGCTCGTCGGCCATGAAGTGCTGGTGCTGCGCAAGGAACTCCTGCAGCTGTTCGTCGCTGGTATCGGTGAGGCGGGCAATGAACTGGAAGTACTCGTCGGGCGTCAGGTAGTCGATGAGGAAGCTCTCGTCGACGAAAGCACCTGTCCAGTCCTTCCAAGCTTCTGTCTCGGCAACGTTGACATCAACATTAACTCCCCTCATGTGAACGGTTCCTGTATCAGCTTTGATGAGGTCGAGGATAAGGCGGAAGAGCGTACTCTTGCCCGCACCGTTGTTGCCGACAAGTCCCAGCAGTTCGCCGCTATGGATAGTTAACTCGAGTATATCGACGGCAACCTTTTCGCCGAATGTCTTTTTGAGATTGTTGATTATAATTTCCATAACTATGAATTATGAATTATGAATTTCTTGAGGCGCGGAAGCCTTCCATGTTCTTATAGCGACGGGCCATGAAGCGGGAATAGACATTCCGAAGCCAATACTGATGTGTAGCGATACCAATGACGCCGAGCGCAGCGAGGAAGAGATATCCCCAAGGCTCGCCGAGCAAAGCCGTTGCAGCCTTCTCTAAGCCAATCGGCAGGAAGAGGATAACCATGCTGACAATCTGCTGAGCCGTGTTGCCCTGTTTGCTTGTTATCTTTGTGTTCATGGGCAAGGTGTTGTTGTTATAGACCGCCATTTGGAAGAGGAGCGGATAGAGCACGCCTGCCGTGAAGAAGAGGTATCCGATGTTCATCCAGACGGACATCTTGCCGATTATCATCAAGGGCGACAGGATGATGGGCGGGATGAGGAGCAGCAGGGTGTTGAAGTAGTACTTGGCGGTGAGCAGCTGCAGGATGCTTTCGCGGCGGCTCATCAGGCCGTCGATGTAGTTGCCCTCGTAGCACATAATCGTCACGAGCGTCATCATGCCAAGGATGATGTAGTTGTAGAGACAGATGAACGAGCGCATGAAGCTGTTGTCATAGACATCGCTGAAGTACATGATGACGCTGAAAATCACCATCAGCCCAATACCGACAAGGAAGCTCATGCGCACCGTCTTGTTGCGCATGCGTTGCTTTATCTCGAGCTTGAAGTATTCGCCGAGCTTGCCGTATCTGTTCAGGAAGTTAAACTGCGTGGCGTGCTTGATTTCCTTCTCCTCCTTCTTGCCGACTTCGTCATAAACCATGCCCATCTGCAGCTTGTAGTTTGCCCAGTAGAGGAGGGCAATAATGCAGCCAACCAGCAGGAATGGCCACAACTTCCATTGCAGGAAGTCGTACATGAAGAGGGTGCATGGCATGTCGAGCGGGTTCTTGTCGGGAATGAGCATGACGGCCAGCAAGGCACCATGAATGGCGGCGGGAAGGAGCGTCCATGCCAAGTGCTTCAGGATAAGGGCTCGGCAGAAGAGATAGGCAAAGCCGTTGGCAATCAAAAGCAGCCACCAGCCCAGCAGCCAGCCGATGCACGCTCCCCATCCAAGAGGAACTGCTATCGCGATAAGAGCGAAGGGAACGAGCAGGAAGCCCCAATAGAGGTTACCCCAGGCAAAGCCGGAACGCGTGAGATAGACGTTCATCAGGAAGCTGCGGCGAATGGGCAGCAGGGAATAAGGCTGCATGTTTTGCGCAGGCGTCTCTTGTAGGCCGAAGCGGAACCAGAAGTCGCAAATCAGCAGATAGAGCATTCCGCCGTCGAAGACGTGGAAAGCGGCGACGCCGTTGTAGCTGCCTTTCATGCCGACAGCCATCACTACACCCATGAAGAGGAGGATGGCTGCATAGTAGAGCCACATGAAGGCCATGAGGAACTTCATGAAGCGGTTCTTGTCGAGCATCGGATGCCGTTTCGTTTTCAGGTCGGCATTCTTCGCTATCAGTTTGTAGAGCTTATATGAATTCATAATTCATGAGTTCTCCTTGAGGAGAGTTAGTTAGAGGATGCCAGATACTTTTCTGCTTCCATGGCTGCTTTGGCTCCGCTGCCTGCAGCGATGACGGCTTGCCTGTATTTCGAGTCGGCAACGTCGCCGGCGGCATAGACGCCTGGAATGATTGTCCGCGGCGAGTCGCCTTCTGTCTGGATGAAGCCGTTCTCGTCGGTCTTGACCCAAGCGGCGAAGAGCTCGCTGTTTGGGTGATGTCCGATGGCGAGGAAGAAGCCGTCGATGGGGAGGTCGTATTGCCTCTCGTCGCTTTCCCCTCTTCTGTAAACGAGATGTGCGCCTTCCACGCCGTTTTCGCCATAAAGCCCGACGGTATTGGTCTCGAAGAGCACCTCAATCTTCTCGTTGCTGAAGACGCGTTCCTGCATTATCTTGCTGGCACGAAGGAAGGGCTTGCGGACGATGAGATAGACTTTCGAAGCGAGTCCGGCCAGATAGGATGCTTCTTCGCAAGCAGTATCGCCGCCTCCAACCACGGCCACCACTTTCTTGCGGTAGAAGAAGCCGTCGCAAGTGGCACAGGCGCTAACGCCTCGGCCCATATATTTCTGTTCGTCGCTCAGGCCGAGATACTTGGCGCTTGCTCCGGTGGCGATGATGAGGCTGTCTGCCGTCCACTCGCTCCCGTCGTCGAGGGTGAGGCGGAAGGGACGAACATCGAGGTCAACCTTTGTGACTGCATTGGGCAGCATCTGCGTGCCGAAGCGTTCTGCCTGCCGGCGCATGTTGTCCATCAGCTCGTTGGCATCGACGCCTTCGGGCCAGCCGGGGAAGTTCTCTATTTCTGTCGTGATGGTGAGCTGTCCGCCCGGTTGGAATCCTTCAATGAGGGTGGGAGAGAGGTTGGCCCGGCCTGCATAGATGCCGGCGGTGTAGCCTGCAGGGCCGCTACCGATGATAAGAAGTCTTGTATAATTCATAGTTCATAATTCATAATTCATAGTTCATAATTCACAATTCATAATTCATAATTCAGCGCGGTAGCAAATTCTTCATTCTTTTCAATTATCTCATATCGTTCTTCAGGACGTTTGGATAGTCTTTTTCCGGGAAGGTGAAGAATTCGTCGTTGAGCTGCAGGTTGCCCTTGAAGCTGAGGATGCTGACGCGCTGCCAGTCGTTGTCTTCGCGGACTCGGATGCAGAGGGGCTGGTAGTCGCTCTTGCGGATGTCGACATATACTTCCTTGACGTCCATCTTGGCGTAGCGGGCGCGCAGATAGACTTCATAGACCGCTTCGCCTCGGAGGACTGTTTCCTTGACGGTCATCTTGAAGCCTTTCTTGTAGATGTTCATGAAGGTATAGGGGTTCATCGAGGCCATCTCCTTTTTGGAGGGTTCGTCGATGTTTACCTCGTTTGCTTCGGTGACGTAGCACCAGCGCGTCTTGCCGTTGTACCAGGTGGAGACGTCGTCCGTGATGAGCTTCAGCTTGCTTTCCTGCAGCCACATCGTACCTGTGGAGGAAGCCTTCTCGGTTGCTCCTGCAAAGATGCCGGCCTTGTATTCAATCTTGATGTTTCCTGCCTTGCGAATGCGGTCGGCTGTAATGTCGAGCACCTTCATGGCATCCTGAGCCATTAAAAGGTGAAAAGGTGAAAAGGTGAAAAGGTAAATAAAAAGCAGGAATGCTATGCGGTTCATAATCATAATCTTTGGCTTTTTCATTTCTGTATTGTTCTATTTGTTCTAATAACTATCTCTTTTTCAACCTTTCACTTTTTCACTTTTTCACTTTTTCACCTTTTCACCTTTTCCCCTTTTCATCTCAGGTTGTCCATTATCATCATCAGCTGTTCTTCGCTGACGCACAGCACTTCGCGGGGCTTGCTGCCTTTCGCGGGACCTACGATGCCTGCCTTCTCGAGCTGGTCCATCAGGCGGCCTGCACGGTTGTAGCCGATGGCGAACTTGCGCTGAATCATGCTCGTGCTGCCGTTTTGCTCGCTGACTATCATGCGTGCTGCATCCTCGAACATCGGGTCGAGATGCGTCATATCGACATCGCCCAGACCGTTGTCCTCGTCGCCTTCGAGAGGAACTTCCGGCAAGAGGTAGGGAGAGGTGTAGCTTTGCTGCTTTGCGATGTAGTGTACGATGTCCTCCAGCTCGTTCGTGTCGATGAAGGCGCATTGGATTCGCACGGGCTCGGAGCCTGTCATCAGGAGCATGTCGCCCTTGCCGACGAGCTGATTGGCACCGGTTCGGTCGAGGATGGTCTTGCTGTCCACGCCCGTCGTCACCTTGAATGCCATGCGTGCAGGGAAGTTTGCCTTGATGGTGCCGGTGATGATGTTGGCTGTCGGGCGCTGCGTCGCGATAATCATGTGTATGCCGACGGCGCGTGCCAGCTGGGCGATGCGTGCGATGGGCAGCTCTATCTCCTTGCCCGCCGTCATGATGAGGTCGCCATACTCGTCGATTACCACCACGATATAGGGCATGTATCTGTGCCCGTTCTGCGGGTTGAGCTGGCGTTCGCGGAACTTCTCGTTGTACTCCTTGACGTTTCTGGCATGAGCTTTCTTGAGGAGGTCGTAGCGTTGGTCCATCTCGATGCAGAGGCTCTTGAGGGTCTGAATGACCTTGTTGACGTCGGTGATGATGGGTTCTTCCACGTCTTCGTTGCCTTCCACCTGCGCGAGGAAGTGGTTGACGATTGGGGCGTAGAGGCTGAACTCCACCTTCTTCGGGTCTATCATGACGAGCTTCAACTCGGCCGGATGCTTCTTGTAGAGCAGGGAGGTGATGATGACGTTCAGGCCGACGGACTTGCCTTGACCCGTCGCACCGGCCACGAGCAGGTGGGGCATCTTGGCGAGGTCGGCGATGAAGACTTCGTTGGTAATCGTCTTGCCGAGCGCGATGGGCAGCTCGTAATCCGTCTCCTGAAACTTGCGGCTGTTCAGGATGCTCTCCATCGAAACCATCTGGGGCTTTTGGTTCGGCACCTCGATGCCGATGGTTCCCTTGCCGGGAATGGGCGCGATGATGCGGATGCCGAGGGCACTGAGGCTCAGGGCGATGTCGTCCTCGAGGTTGCGAATCGTGCTGATGCGGATGCCAGGTGCGGGCGTTATTTCGTAGAGCGTGATGGTGGGGCCGATGGTGGCTTTCGTGTTGTCGAGAATCTCCACGCGGAAGTTGCTCAGCACCGTCTTGATGCGGTTCTTGTTGTTGCGCTGCTCCTCCATGTCGATGGCGTTCGACGTGGTGTCGTAGTGGGTGAGCAGGTCGATGGTGGGATATTTGTAGTTCTTGAGGTCGAGCTTCGGGTCGTACGGCTCGAGCGACCTGCCTTCGCTCAGGTCGGCTTTCTCGGGGTCGTGCCCCACGACAACAGTTATGTCGTCGGAATTCTCTTGCTCCTCAAGGCCTTTCAGCGGCGCCAGAGGGTCGTCCTCGAACTTTATGGTTGTGGCGGTTTGAGAAGCTTCGTCGCTGAAGGGCGTGTGCGGCTCTTCGTCGTCTTCTGCTTCGATGGGCTCTTCGTCCTCGCTGTCGGGCATCAGGGGATTGAATTCTTCTTGCCCGTTGTCCGTTGTCGGTTGTCTGTTGTCTTCCAGTCCGTTGTCCTCCAGACCGTTGTCCGTAGTCTGTTGTCTGTTGCCTCTGATGACTTTGTGCCGTATCCAGGTGATGGTTTCGTCGCTGAGATAGAAGAGATAGAGCAGGGCAGAGAGGATGAAGATGAGCAGCGTGCCTAAGCCTCCCACTTTCGTCTGCATGAAGTTCAGCTCGTTCTGACCAATCATGCCGCCCCAAATGATGTAAGTGTTCTGGGCGCCGGGGAAATACCGGACTATGTATGCTGCGAAGGCGGAAGCCCAAGCCATGACAATCATGCAGTTGATGAACCACAGATGCAGCCTCACCTTTGCTACGCCCATGATGCGGATGCACGTGGCAAGCATGAGGACGGGGATGAGGATGCTCGACACGCCGAACGTGTTGTCCATCAGCCAATGCGCCACCTCATAGCCCCAGCGGCCAAGCCAATTGGCTGCGGAGTAGGAATCGCTCGAGATGTACTTCTGGTCCTCTGCGCCCGTGAATATGTGGGAGACAAGGGCGATGAGGATGGCTAAAGAGAGGATGGCGAGAACGGCTCCCCAGACGAAACGGAGATTGTCTTTGTGCTCGCCGCGTTTCTTGGGGTCAACATCCTCGTTGTCCTTGATGTTCGAGCGGAACCAGTTGAACGAACGAATCCACGAGGACTGCTCTTTCTTCTTGCGCTTCGTGGTCGCCTTGCCCGCAGGTTTGTATTGTCTTACGCTTTTCTTTGCGTCCATGTCATTCTTATATTCCCTTTAACTTCCCTCTGACTTCTCTCTTGCTTTACGCTAATTTCGGGCGCAAAATTACGAAAAAAACAGGAAAATACGAAGCGGAATAAAGATTAATTTACGCTAATTACAAAATCTTAACTTGACTGGCTGGCAAAACGCGCTTGTAAATCCCGAACAGTAGCCACAGAAACCACGGAAAGTTTCTTTTCTTGTTGCACGGAAATCACGGAAATCACAGAAATTCCTGGCTCAAAGAGCAGCAGAAAATCTTATTTATGCTTTCCGTGCTTTCCGTGGTTTCTGTGCGATTTAAATCCCGGCACAGCGATTTCTTTTATTTCTGCGTGACCTGAAACCTTTCCGTGCTTTCTGTGCTTTCTGTGCGACTTAAATCCAAGCGCAGCGATTTCTTTTATTTCTGCGTGACTTGAAAACTTTCTGTGTGATATGAAACTTTCATGCGACATCAGGTTTTGTATCAATAAGTCAAAGATTTCGGGGGTGAGTAGGATGCGCCGCTGCGTGTCCTTACTGTATATGTTGTATGCCGCAAAGGGCGTTGAATGCTGTCGCGAAGTGCAATATGACGTGTCGTGAAGGCGGATTTGACGTGCCATGTGGCAGCTGTCGACGTGTCGATTTGCATCTTCGGCATGGAGTCCTTTCGAATTCCACTACAAAGGTACGACATTTTGAAATGCCGCTGATGCTCTTTGATGGTCTTTGGCGGTCTTTGATGATTATTGGTGATTATTGATGCTTATTGATGGTTATGCTTGGTAAATAATTGCCAACTTGCTTGCGTAATTCAAAATTTTTTCGTACCTTTGCAGCATGAAAGCGATGTATAAGAATGAGCTGGCAAATGCCGCAGGAGTGAGTTGCAATACCTTCCGTCGTTGGTTGAGTAGTAAACGCAGCAAGTTGGCAGAATTGGGTGCGAGTCCTCGCGGCCAGTTGTTGCCGCCTCGTGCGGTGGCATGGGTGTGCAGGGAGTACGGCATCGATTTGTAAAATATGGGAAGCTACTGGAATTCAGCAAGTAAAATATAGAATAAATTAAACAAACACTTTAAACATTGTTTAGCGGGACACATGGGGTTTGCTATATATATATAAATCACTCATTACATGTTTTAATTATATATATATATATTATAATATTGCTCCTGCTCCTTCTCTCTCATAAAACAATGTTTAAAGTGTTTGTTTAGTTCAAAACGCGACACATGGGGTTTGCTATATATTATAAATCAATAATTACATATTATTAATTTTATATATATTATATTATTGCCCCTGCTCTTTCTCTCTCAAAAAACAATGTTTAAAGTGTTTGTTTAGTTCAAAATTTTGATTATTCGCAGATGAAAAGCCACAAAATATTTCACACAGAAATCACGGAAATCACAGAAAAGATTCTTTTCGCATAGGAAACGATTGGCTTTTAAGTCTCGCAGAAATAAATCTTTCTGTGTTTTCCGTGATTTCTGTGTGATAAAAAATCAATATCTGTGTGATAAAAAATCAATTTCTGTTCGATATAAATCAGCGTCTTCGGATGCAAAAAATGCCCATTTCATCGAAAGAATTGGTACTCGAATGCAGTAAAAATGTTCCGCAGAAATGAAAGAAATTTGTTTTTTTTCTTTCATTTCTTTCATTCCTGGAGGGACCTAATTATAAATTTTCTGTGTTTTTCCGTGTTTTCTGTGTGACAGGAAAAGAAACTTTTCGTGGTTTCCGTGCTACGTAGAATGAGAATTTGCATCAAATCTCAAGCACCAGCCCGTCGTAGGCATAGTGGAACCCGTGGGGGAGTTTCTGCTCCTCGACTGCATAGAGGCCCACTTGATGGCACATGTGAATGAAGTAGGTGGGGATGTTCCCGAGGCTTTGGCTGAATGCGATGGCGTGCTCCACGGTTTGATGGGTCTTGTGGGGTGTGTGGCGCAAAGCACCGATAATGAGCAGCTTGATGCCTTCGAGCAGGGGTAGCGACGAGTCGAACAGCTCGGTCATGTCAGTCAGGTAGGCCACGTCGCCGATTCTGTATCCGAGGATGGGCAGTTCGCCGTGCATGACGCGAATGGCGGTCACTTCGAGGTCGTCGAAATGCAGTTTGTC
>JAEEGL010912005.1_pt1 | contig 12304 bp, 7 predicted proteins | sample 9134231 | NCBI WGS metagenome assembly JAEEGL01 (sample SAMN16246548, study PRJNA631951) | gut metagenome | biome: gut microbiome; feature: rumen; material: fiber-attached | host: Bos | place: Iran: Karaj | collected 2018-10 | reverse complement strand
TTTCTACCACCATATCCGAGTTTTGGAGGCGTTGGCACCAGACGTTCAGCGTATTCATTAAAAATTACCTCTATTTCCCCTTGGGTGGTAGCCGTGTGAAGACCGAGGCCCGAAAATACTTCAACCTCTGGTTCTGCTTCCTTGTGAGTGGTCTTTGGCACGGCGCCGCATGGAACTTTGTGGTCTATGGCGCTTTACAAGGCATCTTCATCTGCGCCGACAAACTTTTCCTGAAAAAGTTCAACGAAAAGTTGGGCAAGATCCCCAGCGTGTTCTTCACTTTCCTCATCATTGTGCTCACCCGATGCTTCTTCCGTATCGAGCGCATCGACTTGTCCTGGCTTTTCATCAAACGTTTGTTTGCCTTTGAATTCGCGCCTTTCCATTTCAGCGACAACCCGCATCTTTACGTGACGATGCTCGTAGCCGCCTTCTTCTCTTTCTTCACCCTCTCCAAATTCGGCTTGAAGGTGCAAGACAAGGTTTATTTCACCGAATACAACAAAACGGGACTTGTCGTTGCCTTCGTGCTGAGCCTTTGTGCCTTTGTGTTCTGCCTCGGGGCCCTCAACGCCAATGGTTACAGTCCGTTCATCTATTTTAGATTCTGATGAAAAGCCGCATTTGCATACTATTATGCCTGTTCACCCTGTTGGGGTTCGTCTTGATGTTCATTCAAGCCCAGTGGAGGCCTTTCACGCTGAAACCCTTGAACGGCTATACTCCCGATGTGGAACAGCCTGTGTTTACTTTGGAACAGTTCGCTTCGGGCGACTACCAAGAAAAACTGGAACGCTATGTCAGCGAACATCTCGGCTTCCGCGAACTTTTCATCCGCAGTTATAACCAAGCCGTCTATTCCTGCTTCAAGAAAATCACCAACGACCATATTGTTGAAGGCGAAGACCACGAACTTTTCCTTCAGATGTACCTGAACGACATCACCGGTGCCACACTCAAACAAAACTACCCAACTGTTGAACAAGCCAAAGCAGATGCAAGAAAAAACGTGCAGGAAACCTTACGGCTTATCGATACCCTTCAACAATTCAACATTGATTTTCTGTTTGTCTTTGCACCCTCCAAAACGGCTGTCTATCCCGAAAAAATGCCGTCATACTATCAAAAACAAATATCCGATTTCTCTTTAGAAGAATACTACATCGAATTATTTAAAGAAAACCACATTCCACATATCGACTTCCTCAGTTATTTCAAAGCCATAAAAGACACCGTGACCTATCCCCTTTACACTAGAACGGGTACCCATTGGGCCGAATCGACCATTCCTTGGGTCTCTGATTCAATATTGAGGAAAATAGAAACCCTCACAGGATTCGATTTAGCCGAAATAAACGATGTGGACGAGAATCTCACCAAGCATTATTCAGAAATAGATGCCGAGTTGGAGGCCAGCATGAACCTTTTGTTCCCTTATCCCAAGCCAGCCCTTCCCCGCCCTGTCGTTGCGCTCAGCGACACAGTTACCAAAGACCGACCCAATTTGCTTGTCATCGGCGACAGCTATGCCAACCAACTGGTCTCCTCTGCATTCGCCCAGGCCTTCAATCATTGGGATTGGTGGGCTTATAATCGAGACATCCATTCATCACGGCCACGTTTTAACTGGAGAATCGTCAACGAAGAGTTTGATGCCGTAACCGTGCTGCAAGAGGCCGACATCGTGCTGGCCGTGTTTACTCAGCCCATGATGTACAATTACATGTTTGAATTCCCCAGAACCGCACAGGAACTGCTTGAAAAAGGGTATTTCAATGAAGACGAAGCCATGGAAACTGTGATCCAGATGATCAAGGACGAGCCCCAATGGTATGAGGGCGTGGTGAACTATGCAGAAGAACACCACATCACTCTCGAAGAAAGCCTTACCAAAAACGCAAGGTATTGGCTGGACTGCCTGAAGCGTAAAATAAAACGACCAAGCCATGAAGAATAAAGACAATTGGATATACGGCATCCTCTTTGGCCTCCTGATGGTCTTCTTGTTCTCATTCATGATCCAAGAACACCTGAAGCCCTTCAAGACCAAGCCCTTGATGGGCTATTTCTTGGAGCCAGAAAAACCAAAGTTCCGCTGGGAATGGTATAAAAACGGCTATTTCCAAAAGAAAGTTGAAAACTATATCGCCAACAAATATGGTTTCCGTGAACCCATCATTCGGTTTTACCATCAGTTTAGTTGGGACTGCTTTAACCGAAAATATGTGAGCTATATCCTCACAGGCAAGGAACGTTGGCTCTATTATGACCATAACGTCGAAGACTATTACGGCACGTTGATGTACCGCCGGTTCAAAAACGCTGAAGAGGCCCGTGAAACCTACGAGCGCGAAGTTCGACTGCTCAACAAGGTAAGGGGAGTGCTGGCCGATTATGATGTAACCTTGCTTACTTTCATTGCACCGAGCAAAGGCATCATCTACCCCGAATACTTGCCAACACAGGAGCGCGACACTACCACGCTCGATGCCAGGGAGTTTTATATCAAGCGTTTCGCCGAAACCGGCATGCCTTGTTTCGACATGAACGAGTATTTTCTCCGAATGAAAGACACCTGTTCGTTCTATCTGTTTCCGCCCACCGGCGATCATTGGACCTTCTCTTGTGTCTATGCCTCCGACTCACTACTCCGATTCATGGAACAGCAACGCGGCATCCAATTGACAAAAATCGAATACGGCAACAACTGGTCGGACTCTTGCCGCATCGGTGACGACCAAAACCGAGATCTCGAAGGCGACCTCAACCTAATGCGCCCCGTGACCTTCAACCACAAGTTCGACTACAAGGAACGCGACTACTGGATCGTCAGAGACTCCACCACCGTTAAACCGGCGGCATTGTTTATTGGCAATTCGTTCCTACTCAGGACGATCGCCTATATTCCTCCCCAAGAAGTCTTTTCCGACTTCCAGTTCTGGTATTACAACAAGGTGGCTCGCCAAGGCATGGACCAACTCTATGACAGCGTTTCTTTTCTCAACCGACTCGACTATCTCATCGATGCCGACTATGTGGTGAGCTTCACCAGCAGTAGCCAGATGTATCGTGCCACCGAAGGCTTTGCCGAGGACGCCATCCTCCAGCTCTGTATTGGTGACGAGCGGTTCCAGCAAAGGCTGCATGAGCTCACCGACAGCTTGTCCCTCGACGAAAACGGCCAAAAGAAGCTCGTCAAACAAATGCGCGAAGATCCCGAAACCTACTTCCCCGAAATCGCCGGCGAAGGCATCCCCACGGCCCGAAATCCCTTACTTTTGAGTGAAGCATACTGGGAAAAGAGCAAAATCCGCCGACAGATCAAAAGCGATCCGCAGTGGATGACAATGGTACAGGGTTCCATGGTCGCCGAAAACATGAATTTACAACAGGCCATTGACAGGGAAACGGAACGTGTGGTACAAGGGCAACCTGCGCTACGCGACCAAAACCTCAGTCCGGAAGCGTACCGCGAAGTGCTGATCAAACAAATGGAAATGAAAATCCGCTATGACAAGGACTGGTTCAATGTCTTAGAGAAAGAAGCGGCCGAAAAAGGCATTCCCATAGATGATTGGGTGTACGAAAATGCCGCCTACATGGTCGACCAACAACAATAAAACGCTATTTTTGCATTTTTAAAGCTTAGCCATGGTCTTTAGCAGCAGCATATTCCTCTTTTGGTTTTTGCCCATCTTCCTGGGGATATATTTCCTCGTGGACCGGCGCTACAAAAATGCCATTGCACTGCTGGCCAGCCTGCTTTTCTACGGCTTCGGTTCGCCTCGCTTTCTGTTGGTGCTGCTGTTTTCCATCCTTATCGACTTCTTCCTAGTAAGGCAAGTCGACAAAAGCCCGGACACGAAACGCCGGAAACTGTTCCTTGTCTTTTCCATCATCCTCAACATCGGGTTGCTGGCCTACTTTAAATATGCCAACTTCTTCATCGACAATTTCAATGCAGTGCTGGGGGCTTTTGGCGCACCCCCTGTCCGTTGGACCAAAGTGGTGCTGCCCATCGGCATCTCCTTCTTCACTTTCCAGAAGATGAGCTACAGCATCGACGTCTACCGCAAGACCGCGGCTCCTTTGAGGAACATCGCCGACTACGCCCTCTTTATCATGCTCTTTCCGCAGCTCATCGCGGGTCCCATCGTGCGGTACAATGAGATTGCGGCACAAATCACCGACCGACGCGCCAACGAGACGATCGACAACAAAATTTTGGGGTTCTATCGTTTTGTCCTCGGCCTATCGAAGAAAATGCTGATTGCCAACATCTTGGCGGAGTATGTCGACCAAGTGTTTGCCCTCCCCACAGCCGAAATCGGCCTTTCGACGGCTTGGTTGAGCATTCTGGCCTACACCTTCCAAATCTATTTCGACTTCTCCGGCTACAGCGACATGGCCATTGGCATGGGGAGGATGATCGGCTTCAAATTCCCCGAAAACTTCAACAACCCCTACATCAGCAAAAGCGTTTCGGAATTTTGGAAACGCTGGCATATCACCCTCGGCAAATGGATGATGGACTATCTCTATATCCCACTGGGTGGCAACCGCAGGGGCAAGGGCCGCACCTATCTCAACTTGTGGATCGTGTTCTTCCTCTCGGGTTTATGGCATGGTGCTTCATGGACTTTTGTGGCCTGGGGTGCTTTCCATGGGCTTTTCATTGTATTGGAGAAGATTTTCAAGAAGAAAGGTGCCCACCAAAAAAACACTTTCACTGCTTACCTCTCCGTTTTCTTCACTTTTGTGACCGTGATGATTGGCTGGGTGTTGTTCCCCGCTGATACAATAGGCTATGCCGTGCATTAGGTGGGGGCTATGTTTGGCACCAACGGCAGCTCGCCCGCTCTTTTCATCAACCCGCAATTTGTGTTCACCCTTGTTGTGGCAGCCTTCTTTTCTTTCTTTGGCCTCACCAAGGCCGGCGAAAAAACGCTGGATTTCTTTTTCAACCGCAAAGCCTACAACACCTGGCAAGTGATTTGGGTCGGCCTCATCATGATCATACTCCTGGTGCTCTCCGCTTCGTTCATCCTTAAAGGCAGTTTTAACCCGTTTATCTACTTTAGGTTCTAATGAAAACGTTCAAAAAAATAGGGTTCCTCGTACTGCTCCTGCTGCTATCCCTGCCCATGTTGCAGACGATTTTCCATTTTGTGGACGAAAAACCTTTGGATGGCGCTTACGTACCAGCAAAGAAGCCGGAGGTCACCATGAAGACCTTATTCCTTGAAACCGCCCAAGATTCGCTGATGACGTGGTGTACCGAGCAGACCGGGTTCCGAAACACCATGATACGGTTGAACAACCAATTGCTTTATTCTGCTTTTGGGAAAATCTCGGCCTTTGGTCCCGTGAAAGGCAACGACGACAACACCTTGTTCGAAGAGTCCTACATCATCAGCTATACTGGCGAAACCTACCTTGGCAAAGATAGAATCGACGCCATCACGCGCCAGCTCAAGGTCGTCCAAGAGATGCTCCATACCAAAGGCGTCACCCTATTGCCCGTTTTCGTATTGGGCAAGGCTTCCTATTATCCCGAACTCATCCCAGAAAAATACATCTACCACGAGACCAACAACTATAAAGAATACCTGAAAGCCTTCGACGAGCAGGAGGTGGAGATGATCGACTTCAACCGCTACTTCTGTGAACAAAAAGGCACAGAAACCCACCCCATCTATTGCAACCTCAGCGCTCATTGGACCGCTTATGCCGCATCATTGGCCATGGATTCGCTGGTGCATTACATGGAAAGCAAGACCCAACAAACACAGGCTCATGCTTTGATAACGGGTTTCGACACCACTTACCTGATGAATCAGGACGATGACCTTTATCGTATGATGAACCTGATGTTCCCCTTGAAGCACAACACCATCGACCAACCACGGTTCAGTTTCACCGAAGGCTACAAGCCCAAAGTGCTGGCTATCTCTGACTCCTATTGGTGGACCGTTTGGGCAGAGAACGTTGCCCTACCACAAAATCTCTTCAGTAACGGCGGCTTTTGGTTCTACAACAAGACCATTTACCCCAAACGATTACCCATCCAAAATGTGGAATCCATCGACTATAGACAAGAGATTGAAAACCAGGAGTTTGTGCTTTTGGTCTGCACCGAAGCCACCAACCACCTTTGGCCTTACGGTTTCCTTGAGCGTTATCTGAGTGATTATGACCGGGCGTTCCTTGGAAAACAATCGTCGCAATATGATGCTGCCGACAGTTTGTATTTCACATTTAGAAGCCAGGAAATCGAAAGAATCATCGAACACATCAAGACCATACCCGAATGGTTGGAAAGCGTAACACAACAAGCAGAAAACAAGGGTATTACTCTAGAGCAATCGCTGTGGGACAATGCTGACTATGCGTATCGAACAAACATCGAACCAAAGGGATTTGTCAGATAAACTCTTCTAGCCTTCCTTTAAAATCTGAAATAAATGAACGGACTGAATCCTGTGGCATTCATGGCGGCTATGCTGAAGAACAGCAGGAAGATGGAAATCAGCCAAGCAATGATGTGTCCACCCGTGCCATAATTCTTGTAAAACACCACCTGTTCGATCTTCTTGCCAAAGGGGAACAGCGTTAGGAAGGAGAACACCAAAGCGATGATCAGCATGGTATAGAACTGTCGTCCGGCAGCCCAGCTGAACCCCTCGAAGTTGAACGAGAACATCGCCTTGTAATAATCAAAGGCTTGACCGATGCTGTCGGCCCTGAACAAGACCCAACCGAAGTTCACGATGACAAAAGTGAGCAGTGTCGTGAGCAAAGCGACAGGGGTCGAAAGTTTGTCTCTCTTGACTTTCAGCATCTTCTCCAACACGATGAAAAAGCCATGGAATGCGCCCCAGGCCACAAACGTCCAAGCAGCCCCATGCCACAACCCCGACAAAAGGAAGCAAATCCATAAGTTGAGGTACGTACGGCTCCTTCCCCGACGGTTGCCGCCCAACGGGATGTAGAGGTAGTTCATGATAAACGCCCCCAGGGTGATATGCCAGCGACGCCAGAACTCGGTGATGGATCTGGAGGTATAGGGATTGTTGAAATTTTCGGGGAACTTGAAGCCCATGATGCGTCCCAGACCGATGGCCATGTCGGAATAACCTGAGAAGTCAAAATAAAGCTGCATCGTATAAGCCAAACTGCCGATCCAAGCGGTACCCATGTCCAAGGTGGACACATCGCCACCAAAGCAAGCATCGGCCTGCACAGCGATGACGTCGGCGATCAACACTTTCTTGGCCAAACCAATGACGAAACGGTAAAAACCTTGGAGGCATTCGTCGGGCGGACTCTCTCGATGACGCAACTGCTGTTCCACATCACCGTATTTCACGATGGGACCTGCAATCAACTGGGGGAACATCATGATATATACGATGTAATCCGTCAGTTTGTCCATCGGCTTTACCTGACCCCGATAAGTGTCCAAAACGTAGGTGATCGACTTGAAGGTGAAGAACGAGATACCGATGGTCAAGACAATCTTCGATAGAGGAATGCCGTTTAATCCAAACAACGAAAGTATGGCATTAACATTATCAAACAAGAAATTGGCATATTTGAAATACACCAAGAGCCCAAGGTTGATCACAATGGCAATGGCACACAACCATTTCTTCTTTCGAACTGCTTCCGTGCGACACATCGCCTTCACCAGGAAATACGTCGCCGTGGTCGATGCCAGCAGGATCAAGATGAATTCCGGTCCACCGTAAGCATAGAACACGATGGAAAACAGCAAGATAACGTAGTTGCGGAACCTACGGGGACACACAAAGTAGAACAGCAGGAAAACCGGCAGGAAATAGAGGAGAAATACGTTGCTGCTAAAAACCATGGGGATACCGTTATTTTGTTATTCAACTATAATTTCATAAACACGACCTTCGATGTCGGTTTTGTTGTAAGGAATCAGTCCCTGTTCCCATACAATGGGCGGCCACCATTCGGAATAGTGATACTCCTGGGTGACAACACACTTCATCTGGTTGTTGGGGATGCTGGAATGTTGGTTGTCGATATAGCCCATCACCTCCAAATGGTCGGGGTCAGGGCCCAAACGCCAGATGATCTCGGTGGGGCGCCATTCGATCTCGTAGTAATACCAGTCGGCCTTGAAGTCGGCATTAGGCATGGGTGTACGCGAAGTCAAGGCTTTGTAATTGGGATACCAGCGCATGACCGGATAACTATGATCCTTGTCGTAGGTAATGGTGTCGAGTCCTCCCCTGAACTTCGGAGGCTCGGTGGAGGCCAAGTCCCAGTTGGTGCAGCAGAACATCACGTCGTTGTTTTGGGTGGCGTCCTCTTCACAATTTTCCCTATCGCTACGCGACCATCTGTAGTATTCCCAGGGCCAGTATTGGGATGCCTTTACGATTTCAATGTCGATTTCAGAATACGGATGATATGGGGTGCGTTGCGGGTTTTCGGAGTCGTCCCACTTGGGGATGTAGCCGCCATTGACAAAGTTGGGGCGGCGTTGGTTCCACACGCCACCATCGGCATAAATCAGCCAGAAAGCGTAGGTCAGTCCATTCCAGATATTCTCGTCGTTGAGCATCTCTGGGAATTTGATTTTGCCACGGTATTTGCCGTAGGTGAAGCCCACACGGGTACGAATGCCTGTGGATTCTTTGCGGAGGTGGCCTTCGGTGCTGGCTGGATTGATCAGCGTGATGGACCTGCCATCGGGAGCCACCTTTACTGTGGTTCCGGGCTTGTCGCTCACCACAGGATAGTTCATTTGGAGCTGTGTTGAATCGAAACGGGTCTTGTTGGCTTCATACTCCTCCCGAGTGTAAGGGTCCTCCCCCACCACGTCTTTGATGACAGGGATGTTGCGGAGCGTATATTGTTGGCTGACATGGCTGAAGAACTGTTCATACAAGGCATTGGGGTCTTGAACCTCGCCGTAATTCAGTCCTTGTCGGGCATCCAACACCGCACGGGTTTTCAGCATCCGGCCTGATTTGACCACTCGGATATGTTTGGAGGGATGCGTCGAGAACCAACCGAAGGGATTAACCAGACGCCCGTGTTCGTCAGACTGGCCAATGTATTGAATATAGTCAGGAATCTCGGCCAGACCCTCGTCGTCGCAAAGGACCAGCATGAAACTGTATTTTCCGGCCCGTGGGTTGCGTTTCCACCGTTGGTTGGCCGCTTCCTTGTTCAAGTTGTGACCCGCCGACCATACGGCATCAATAAACAACTGGTCTTCAACACTGATATGGTTGGCGATCGCTTTTTGTACCACGGCATCATACCATTGTGGGTCCTTGCGGATATCCTGTACCTGGGTTTCTATACGGGTTTTTACGCCCCATTCATCGAAAACGTCCGAACCGTAGTAGATTCGCTCGTCCCTGGGATTGCCCACGATGCGCAAAGCGTCTCTAACCACCCAATGCTCAACAGGCTTGAAACCGATGGTGACATCTTCCCAACTGCCATAGAAGTTCTCTGAGGCCAAAGCGCTAGTGTCGGGAAACTTATAACTCTCGTTCTGATAATAGATCTTATAATACAAGCCCTTTTTCGGGGCAATAAAACGAAAATGGAACAAACCGTCTCCTTCTTCAGTTTGCTGGAGCGATGGGATGCAGATCCCGTCGGTCACCGCATTTTCCAAATCCATATCAAGGCTGACCGTACGTCCAACACCAAAGTTGGTCATGGGACGGAAATGGCAGTTGACGCTTTGATGGATGAAAAATGCGGCCACCACAGCAAGTAAAGCTATAACAAGACAAAGAAGAATGCGTTTTTTCATCGACGGACGAGTTTGGCAAGGTATTGATCCATTTTTATGAGGTAAACCCCTGGAAGCACGGAAAGAGGAATGGATATTGTGTTTTCGCCGGCATCCAACCAGACCTGTTCATGAAAAACTTCCTGACCCAACAGGTTGAAAACGGAAAGTTCAGATGTCTTGGGAAATTCCGATACCAACTTCAAAGTAAGCCGGTCATCGAAAGGATTGGGATAACAGCAAAGCGACGGGTTGTGGTCGGGAATATCAGGGGTATTCAGGAAACAGCTCAGCTTTTGTTCAATCGCAGGGTTTAACGCACGAAGGAAACCATCCACCCGATCCACATCTTCCTCCCATTTTTCCAATGAGGAAGGAAAACCAAAACGATCACACTGGGACGGCACTTCCACCCTGATTTGATCACAGTTTGCCTGGAAAAGAGGCGAGAGCTGTTCGTATTGCCAGGAATGGGTAAGCAATTGTTGGAAACGGGTAGAAAAACGTTCTTTAAAGGTTTGGTTTTCCATCATTTTTCTAAAGAACAACGTCGCCTGAAAAGCAGACGGGTTGTTCCCGATGGTCACGCTGGAGGTGTCCACGGCATTGGCAAAGACATCCCAGTCGCGAAAAAAACAGCCATCACCGTCGTAAAAGATCCAACGCCATTTGCCATGGTTAGGCTGCCAGCACCGAACATTGTTCTTGGGCCAGTCCACATTGCCAGAATACAGTTCGAATATCTGATAATCAATAAAATTATCAATATCAATCTGCTCACACAACTGGAGGTAGGTTTCTTCCAGAGAGAGGTCCGTTTCCTTTACCCATTGAAACAACTCATTCCATTGAGCATCGTTGCCATGTTCAAGCATGAACCACTGCTTGATGATGTTGCTTTCGTCCAAACCAACGTCGAAGTGGTCTTCCAGATAACGTTCGTCGGGAGACTCCTCCAAGGCATAAATGCCCCAGTATTCTCCATTCAAATAAAGCACCATCTGTCTTGAAGCCAACCCATCGATATCGAGAGCACGGGCCACTTGCTGGGCAAATTGGTCCTGAATCCCTGTAGTCATCCAATTGCTACAACGGAACGGCTTCAGGCACAGATGTTTGTAACTGTCAAGCGGGGCGTTTTCGGGAAAGAAAACATGTTCAAACCGTTTTTTCCCATATTCCTCTTTGGCATAAACCTTCAACCCTTTCTGCTGGAAACGTCTGGAAGCACCTCCGTGGGTCCTCAAGCCAGCGATTTGGTTGACACCCGTGTTATCCTGTTCGTAGAACTCGACGTTACACGGTTTTTCCCAGGCCAGGCCTTTACAAAAGTAATTCCCCGTCCAATCCACCAAATTCGGACTGAACCAAGCCCCAGGAACCATGATTCCATTGTAATAGCCAAACAGATCCAGTGAATCGGCACAAAGCGAGAAAACAGGCAGTCCATGGGTGTTACAACCCAAGGACTGGATAAAGTAACTGTTGGTGGCCACCTCACTGAGGCAATGCTCTTCCGCATCGAACACCGCCGCACGGATCACGATGCAATGGGCCACACTGTCAGGATAATGCATATCCTTCTCGGGAGCCACTTGAATAGTATGGATATCCGAGTTGGAGTAAAGGCTTTCGTCCAACAGCAACGGCCCGGTGTAAAGCCGAGACTGTGCTGTTGGACGATTGCCGTTGGTAGTAAAACGGATGTGATGCTGCGGATAGAACGGGACGATCTCCAGAGTAGGCGACGCCTCGTAAAAGCCTCCCGGCACCGAGAAGCAAGCCTTCTCGATGGGTTGTGCCATGCCTATCAAAGACATCAGCAACAAGGGCAGTATCAGCAACCGTTTGATCATTTATTTCTTGCCTTTTTTGGCTTTGGCACCTTGGGGTGCTTTCGACTCTTCCGGTACGACTTCCTCTTCAACTTCTTCGCGAATGGGTTGAGGCTCCGACTTGCGGATGTCGAGTTCGCTGATGAGGTTGGTGGCACCAGCATACTTGTCGATGATGAAAAGCACATAGCGGGCATCCACATTGATGGTACGCTGCAAGCGAGGCTCGAAGTTGACGTCGCCGCTCATGGCTTCCCAGGTGCCGTCGAAAGCCAGACCGATGAGTTCACCCTGGCCGTTCAGGATCGTGCTGTCAGAGTTGCCACCATTGATGTCGTTGGTGGAAAGGAAGCATACGATGAGGTCACCGTTTTCGTCGGCATACGGACCGAAGTCTTTCTTTTCGATGAGTTCGATGAGGCGTTTGGGAGCGTCAAACTCATAGTCGCCAGGCACATATTTCTCGAGGATACCGTTGGCGGTGCACACATAGTCGTAGTGGACAGCGTCGGCGGGCATGTAGTCCTGCACCGAGCCATAGCTCATACGCATGGTGGAGTTGGCATCGGGATAGAGGCTCTTGTCGGGATACATGTCGGCATAGTATTCACGCAGACCCTTCACAAAGACATGGTCATTCTTCTGGATCGTGGTTTGGGCCATACGATAGGCCGGAGCA
>JAEEGL010441053.1_pt1 | contig 12304 bp, 10 predicted proteins | sample 9134231 | NCBI WGS metagenome assembly JAEEGL01 (sample SAMN16246548, study PRJNA631951) | gut metagenome | biome: gut microbiome; feature: rumen; material: fiber-attached | host: Bos | place: Iran: Karaj | collected 2018-10 | reverse complement strand
GCCTGAAGTTGTGGAATGTCCATTTGATGCATTGTTGGAAATATTTGTTTGTGGAACTGCATTGGCAGTAGTTGAAGGCAATGTTTCTGTAATGGTGGCTGGAGGCTCTTGCTCATCTAGGACGCTTGGGGCAGGACTTGGGAGGGTGTTTACTGTGACTGGCGGCAATTGAAAATCTGGGGTGCTGGGCGGTGCCGCCGGAAATGTGATTTGCGGTAGAGGCTTGGCAATACGGGGAGTGCTGGCAATGGCGTCACTGCTGTTATTCAGAACTGTGTTGTCGTTGTTTTCTGGAACCAGGCCGCTTGTGGATATGTGCACTGGATTGATACGCGTCTCTGGTGCTTTTTCTTTGCTTTTCGAGGCCGGCAGCATTGGAAAGAACAAAAGGACAAGCGCAGTGGCAAGCATCGCCAGAAAGACGGGCAGTGCCTTTATCAAACTTGTGCGCAGTGTTCCGTAAAAAGTCATTGTGCCTCGTTGCTTGCAGCCAGCGATATGTCCTCAATTCCAGCAAGCCTGCATTGGTCAATCAACTGCACTGTCATGCCTGTGGGGTTGTCCTTGTCCGCAATGATGGTGGCTCTGCCTTTGCCTTCAAGTTGCTCCTTCAGCAGGGCAGGTATTTGCCGTATATTGTATACTTGCCCCTTATGTGTGATGACACCATTTGCTGAGATGCATAAAACGATATTGTTTTGGGGCAATTCTGTTGCCGATTTAGCGCTTGGGCGTTTGATGCCAACAGCAGTGTCCTTGGTGAATACTGTCGTGACCATGAAGAAAATTAACAGGAGGAATATCATGTCCACCAATGGGGACATGTTGATTTCAGGCAAGGCCTCATCTTCCAGTTTTATGTGCCGCTTACTCATTTGATTTTCCTGCCCTGTATTTTAGGTGAGCCAATGCCATTGCACCGACAAGAGCAGAGGCCAATCCTGCCTGGGTTGTGACAAGCGCCTTGCCAATTCCTGACGCAAGAGCCTGTGCTTTTGCTCCTGAATTGGATTGGAATGTCTCCATAATGCCAATTACTGTTCCCAGCAATCCCAGCAAGGGTAGGGCCGCCGCCAGTGCGGCGATGAAGTGTCGTTCCCCTGCCGTGTTTTCTTTCTGCTTGAGGATAATTGCAAAATACCTGTGACATAGCAGAAAGAAGCATATCGCTATGGGAAGCATGATGATGCCGCCTGTGCTAAAATATTCTGCAATGTGTTTCATATAGTGGATAGTGGACAGTGGACAGTGGACTGTGGACTGTGGATAGTGGACAGTGGACAGTGGACTGTGGACAGTGGATAGTTTTGTGTCCGCGGCGAAAGCCGCGGATGGAGTTGCGCCTGTCGAACCCGCGGCTTTCGCTGCGGGCACGCACAGTCCATTAATCACTGGTTACTTTTGTGATTTCTGTTTCCATGTTGGTGGAATGGCGCCGCAGAACGCGGCTTAGCCAGGCATGGCACAGCAGTGCAGGTATTGCGACGCAAAGGCCTGCCTCCGTGGTGACAAGTGCCTCTGAGATGCCGTCAGCCAGCAGCCTTGCATCGCCGACGCCTACGCTTGTTATCAATTGGAAAGTATGTATCATGCCAGTCACCGTGCCAAGTAGTCCCAGTAGCGGGGCTGTTGCTGCGCTTACGCCAAGCCATGAGAGCAGATGCTGGCGTTTGCCCAGCAACTGTTGCGCAAGTGAGAAAAGTTCCTCTTCAAGTTTTTCGCCTTTTGACGTGCTGTTTTTTGCGGCGTCATTAAGTTGTTTTAAATCAAGAGCCAGAGGTTTTATTGTGAATTCCAGTAGTTTAAAAATCAATATGGCAATGCATATCAGGCCTAGTGCGATTATTGGAAACATCATAATGCCGCCTTTACGCATGTGTTCAAAGAAGCCCTTGTTTATTGCGAAAAGTTCAGGATGCTTGCCAGTGATGTCCAGCGCAGGCAGTTCTTCCGCTAGCGTGCCAGGCATTTTGGGCAAGCCAGATTGAGAAGTGTGGAAAATCTGCGCTTTCTTTCCAGAGAATGTGAATATCTGTAGTGGACCAAGTTCGTATGCCATGCCATGGATTATTTTGTCCTCATTGTCCAGAGCATCAGTTTCATTTGCCGTGCTTGGTGGCTCAAGAAGCCTCTGCAACTGAGTTTCCTTTTCTGTGATTGTGCGGTTCAGTTGTTCTTGCAAAGTGGCTGTATTTCCATTGTGACCAGCCAGAATAGCCTCTATTCTTGATTTATTATACTTGAGTGAGGCGTTTTTTTGTTGCGATGTTTGTATTTCCTGCTTCAGAGCAGAGCACTCGTTTTCAAGAGCCTGGATTTCATTTGACAATTTGTCTGCCTCTGCCTGCAGATTCGACATTTTTTCATTGTGCGCTTTCCACTGCTGTTCTGTGGCAGTGACTATATTGGCGGCATTGGCACGTGCCGCTTCGATTTCGCCTTTGATGCGGGTGATGAAAGTGGCTGCGTCATTTTCTGCGCAGAATAATGCCAGCAGGGGAAGGACGGCAAAAAGCATTGTGAATTTGCTTCTCATGGCTTGCTTCCCTCGTTTAGAATTGATTGCAGTGGCAGGAATATTAGTTCAGGCGCTTTGGTGCCAGCGCATATTCCTGCTGCCTTGCTGATTGGGCTGTGCAAGTTTTTGTCCCAGGTCCAGCGCCAGTTTTCACCTTGCCTGATGCCGATGCCTGCGTTGCCTGACGCCTCTGAATACGCAAGCGCAAGTGAAAAACCCAGTAGCAATACCTGATATTCGCGTATTTCACCATCTGCGCCTTGTATTTTCATTGGAAACGGCTTTTGCAGATTACGCGAGAAATCCTTGATTGTTGCAATTGTTTCAAGATAGCGGTTCAACCGCGCCGCGAGATCATCCCCTTGCATAGGTGGCAGCAATGTTTCACGCAAGGTATCTGGCAAATACTTCTTTTGTTCTTCAAGCCTTTGTTCTGCTGCTGACAATGGTTGCTGCAGGATTTGAGATTCACATTCAAGTGCCTTGCATTCTGTATCGAGTTTATTTTTACTCTCAAGCAAAGCCTTCTTTTGGGATTGCAGATGCAACAACTCCGCCTTGAGACGCGCGATTTCCTTCTGCGCCAGCCGTTCCCGCTCCTGGCTGCGCATGACAAAGTCCCTTTGCAGAACCTCGCAGTCTGCTGCATACTTCTTGCAGGCGGCAAGTTCTCCTGTCAGGGCAAATGCATATTCAGACAAGTTGCCCTGCTGGGCGCTTGCCAGAAGTGCAATCAGTAATAATGGTAAAATCTTGTGCAATTTATGGTAAAAGATCTGGCAGCCAGCATGTGCACTGGCTGCCAGATATAGGGTTAGAATGCGTATGTCATGCCAAGGTAATAGACACGACCGTATGTGTTGTAGGTTGTGCCGAATGCCTCGTAGGTGGCATAGTTTTCGTTCAGCAGATTGTCAATCTTGCCGTACACCTTGAGGTTGTCGTTGAAATGCCACGTTGCGGTGACATGCATCAGGCAGTAGTTGTGCATCTTGTTTTCCCTGCCTACACCATCGCCATTCTGGCGGGGACCCACAAGAGTGCCGCCGACGTTCAGGTCAAGTTGCTTGATTGGAGTCCATGTTGCATCCATATTGAACTTGTGTGCTGGAATCAACCTGCGGAAGTGCTCTCCAGTTTCCAGGTTCCTGGAACGCTGGTATGTGTATGTGCCGCGCAATGCCACGTTTTCAATTGGCTTTGCAGTGATACCAGCCTCTATGCCGCGTATCTTCATCCTGTCCACATTAACTGGATATGAGGTGAATGTCTTGGCGTCGTAGCCGCCCCAGGCGTCAATGTAGTCTTCCACATTGTTTTGGAAGTAGGTGATATCCGCGCCAAGTTTCTCCTTGATGATTTCCTGCTCAATGCCCACATCCCAGGTGCGTGCCTTTTCAGGCTTCAGGTCGGGGTTTCCCTTCCAGCCGTACCATGCGATAGGATGGCTGTTGGGCATCAACTCGTATGGATTGGGGGCACGGTAGCCTTTGCCGTAGGATGCGCGGAATGTGGTGCCAGTGGCTGCCAGCAGGTATCTGGCTGACAAATCGCCAGTCCATTCATGGTCGAAGTCGGAGTGGTGGTTATAGCGGAGGTTTGCATTGAGGAACAGGTTTTCAACAGGTTCCATCTGATAGCCAATGTAGTAGCCAGTGCTGCGGTAGCGTTCGTCCCAGCCTTTTTCCTTTTTGGGATTGTAAACATAGCCGCGAATCTGCTCTGCCTGGTAGTCGATGCCAACAGTAAGCGTGTTCTGCTCGTTGATGTGGTAGATGGCCTGGGCGTTTACCAGAGAAAGGTCGCCAATATAGCGGTATTCACCAGATTTAATGTTCACGTACTGGCGGTCTGCGCGTGTCTGGCCGTAGGACAGGGACAGGTCAAGTGCACCGTCAAACAGTCCCTTGCCTTCGACTTTTGCATGTCCCATGTTTTTGCGGATCCAGATGTCATCGTCGTCGGGTGTTGGAAACCAGCCACCATCGTATTCTTCATCTGTATCAGTGAAAGAGCCGCCCAGTTCGATGCGCCATTGATCGCTGAGTTGTATTCCCAAGTCGGCAAAATAGTTCATTGAGCGGAAATGGTCGTCATCAAAGTTCATTCTCCATGAAGCAGGGGCTGCCTTGCTCACAGCCGAGATGCCCCTTTCGCGCTGGCGTGCAATGCCGATCTTGTAGTCGAATATGGACTTGCGCCCGTAGAATATTGCACTGGTGTCGAAGCGGGCATGGCTTCCTGCCTCCACATTGAATTCGCCATGCAGTTTTTCGTCTTCTGGCGGCTTGCGGGTGATGACGTTGACAATGCCGCCCATTGCTGCGCTGCCCTGCAGTGAAACCGCGCCCTTGACGATTTCAATGCGCTCCACCAGGTTCAGTGGAATGGAATCGAACATTGGGGACAGGCCAGCGGTGAGAGAGTTGTCCATGTATGGCACGCCATCAATCAGCAGTTTTGTATGGTAGGCAGGCATTCCGCGCAATGAGAGCGTGATGCTATTTGCCCTTGGACCAAATGAATAGAAGTTCATTCCAGCCTGCTCCTGTAGCAGATCTGTGAGGAAGGTGAGTTCAGATTTTTCTATTTGCTCCCTTTCAATGATTGTGACGGATTGCCCCAACGTGCCCACCTTGGCGTTGGTCCTGACGCCTGTGATTGTCATAGGTGGCAGTTCTTGAGGTGCCTTTTCTTCTTGTTTTGGTGCTTGCTCTGCTTCCTGGGCAAATGATGTCGCCAGCAGGCAGAACGCTGAAACTGTCAGTGTCCTCTTTACGATTCTTTTCAGGTTCATTTTTCCTTCCTTGCGTTACGCGCACAAAGTGTGGTTTATACTTCCTGGGTACGGGATCCGGCTTACGGCATTGCGCCGTTCACGGTTGCGCGACAGTTCCCGATTCTCACGGGATTCACCGAATGCAAAGGCCGCTTGACAAGGCGGCATCCCAGGTATGTGGCATAATATAATGAAAAACGCAGAAATGAAATAGCATAAATGGCATTTCTGCACGTTGTTGGCAATCGCCAATGAGGGTGGCAGAGTGCCTTTATTTTGATTTTATGTGCTTGCTTTTCTATTTTTGCAATTGTATATTTGCGCTGGCGCTTTTTGTGGAAGATAACGGGTTAAGTGAAGTCGGAGGCTTCGGTATTTATGGAGACATATTTTTCAAGTGCTGATTTTCAGAAGGTGCGCAAGGCTTTGTTCATAGGCGCGCATTGCGATGACACGGAACTGAGGGCGGGGCCTGTTGTGCGCCGTCTGCTCCGCAGTGGGGTGGAGTGCACGGAATGGACCATGATAGACGGGCCCTGGTGCAGTGGTGTGCCTGGGCAGGACGGGCGTCGCAATTCCCGTGAAATGCTGGCTCTTCGTGAAAGCGAGAACAGGAAGGCTGCTGCCATTCTTGGAATCAAGAACCTTCATTTCTTCCACTTGCGAGCCTCACATCTCTATGGAGAGGAAATTGACATCAATCATTTCGTGAAAATCATGCCTGACTTCTCCTCACGCGAGGAACTGGCGAAAAGCATTGACCAGGCCGTCTATACAGGACAGCCCATGGGCATATTCGCCTTCGGTCTTCCTTATTTCAAGGAAAAGTTCATCAAGATGCTGGAGGATGAGGCTCCCGATGTGATTTTTACACACTCCCTGAATGACTTGCATATCGACCACTATGCAGTATGCACCATGGTGCTACGCACTTTGCAGGTGTCGGAGAAACTGCGCGGAACACCTGTGCTTATGTGGCGTGCTGGCGGCAACGGCGGCTGCGACCGCTACCTGCCAACGCATTTCATCGAGGTCTCAGAAGAAGATGTGGAATTGTCCGACAAGGCCATGCAGTCCTATTCCAGCCAGTTCAAGCCCTCAGTTCTCCAGCACGGCTATGTGAGGGGAAAATGCGTCACATACGGAAAGATTTGCGGAAAGGAATATGCGGTGGCATTTACCCAGCAGTACCATCCTACAGTAAATCTCCATGGAAGCCCTGAGGACTATATTCTGGACGAGTATCGTCACAACACAAAACCAGAGGTGATTTCATTATGACAGAGCCATTGTCGGGGCGGCACAATCCGCCTAAGACCCTGGAGGAACACAGGGAATATCTGTTTGAGATAGTTCGTCTCATGCTGTTCTACATGCATCTGCAGTTGAACGAGCATCCAGAGGAGAACTTCGTCTTTGTGCTTCGCAACAGGGTGGACATATACCGCAAGACCGATGCAAACCCAGGTCCACTGAATCCACCTGATCTGCATTTTGACGAGGAGCCGTGGCTGTGCATGGAAAGGGCCGCAGAGCAATGCTGGCAGGCGCATCGGACGGATAGGGCAGGCTTTGAGGCGGAGGCGTTTGAAATTTTCCGCCCATCCATAGAGCGCAGAGTTGAGCGTGATTTCCACGATGGCTCTGTTCTGAAGCGCTATCAGTGCGGTTGCTTCAGGCACGACCTGGCATTGAAGAAAATCGAAGGCGAATGCCTGGGCTTCCATATCGCCAATGACAAGGCGCCTGATTCTCTGTTTGATTATCCGAGCCATATACGTGATTGCCTGCTAAAACTATGCGACGTAGCGGAACAGCAGTTCGGCGCAAAGCATCTTTGCACCTCCACCTGGCTCAATTGCTATCCACGCTTCTTGGCATTGTTCCCTGACGAGTGGCAGCAAAACCTTGGCAAGGAAAACCACGAGGTTGGCTGGGGCTATGGGCACTGGGGACAGTTCATTTCCGCACGTGGAACATACAACAAGCGCAACGGGGACTATTTCCGCAAGAACGGCAGAATGCCATACTATCCACGTTTCTCAAAATGCAGAATTGACGTGCTGCGGGCATTCCTTAAATGACTTGCCTATTTGCGCCAATGATTGGAGGAGTGACCCATTGCCAAATATAATCTCAAAGTGAATGAACAAAGGTTCGCAGATAGTGAGAAATGGGTTATGTTATGTCGCATTGAGTTGTTTTATAGGAAGTTGAGGGATTTGTAGAAGCAATGCTGCCGTATTTGTCTGATTACCTTGTCAATGTCTGGGGGCCTTTCCGTTTGCTGGGGTCTCATGCTGTTTTGATTTTCCTTGGCGCCATGCTGGCAGGTGCGCTGACCTGGCTGCTTTTGCCGCGTCTATGGAGGTTCCTGCCCCATGACCAGGGCAAGGCATTTGTGAAGGATTCACAGAAGGCGAAGGGCAAGCCCACTGCGGCGGGAATCATCATGGTCAGCATATTCACGCTGATATCTTTGTTGGTGGTGCCTTTGAACTGGCATTGCGCATTGATGATTGTGGTGCTGTTCGCCATAATGCTAACTGGCTTCGGCGATGACATGAGCGCAAAGCCATGGGGCCAGTTGATTAAGGGCACTTTGGACTTCATTCTGTCCGTTGCCGCCGCAATATGCATCTGCGGGGGCAAGGATGCAACAATATGGCTGCCTTTCTTCAAGGGCGCAGGTGTAGGCGGCAGTTACATTGTATCGGTATGGGTGTATGTGCCATTGGCAGCCTGTGTCCTTTGGATAAGCATAAACGCTGTGAACTGCAGCGATGGCGTGGACGGCCTTGCTGGTTCGCTGGCATTGCTGACGCTGTTCTTCATGGGGACCTTCCTCTATGGTGTGATCGGGCACTATACTGTTTCAAAGTATCTGCTTCTGCCCCACTACCAGGATGGCGCGCGCTGGGCGATAATGATGTTTACCGCCTGCGGTATGCTGGCGGGCTATCTATGGCACAATGCCAGTCCCAGTTCGGTGCTTATGGGAGATGCTGGTTCCCGCTTCCTTGGCCTTTTGATTGGCGTCTCCACTCTTGCCAGCGGCAATCCATTCATGCTGCTGGTCTGTGCGCCGATATTGCTTGCCAATGGCGGGACTGGATTGGTGAAAATCGTGCTTTTGCGCTTCCTGCGCCGTCTTGGCTACGATGTAAGGCTGCCGCTCAGCCGTGTGCCAAATCCCATCAATCCGAAGAATTTCGCCACGGACGAAGAGGCGGAGCGTCAGATTGGGCTGGTCAAGGTGATAAACCGCTACCGTTTCCCAATACATGACCAGTGCCGCAAGAACTGGAACTGGTCTGACACACAGGTGTTGGTGCGCTTCATGCTGCTTCAGGGAATGATAACTCCCTTGCTGGTGGTCTTGTTCATCAAACTAAGGTAGTTGAGCAATGCTTTTTTAACTCAGTGGCGCAGAGGCGAAATTCCCGACTTGAACTCGGTCCTCTGCGCCTTTGCGTTAATGAGGAATGCTGAATAATTAGAAATCAAGGTAAAAATAATAGATGCCAATCATTTGAACTTATGGAGAATGCAATGAGAAGACTGTGCTTGTTTTTGCTGGTTTTGTGCGGATGTATGATTTTTGCGGACGAGGTGTTGGAGAATGATTATCTAAAGGCTGTGATTTCGGAGCGTGGTGGCAAGGTCATCTCCCTCATTGAAAAGTCCACTGGCAAGGAACTGGTAAAAAGCGAGGGCACCTTTGGCGGCGCTGGTAAGACAGTGGATGTGCTTTTCCAGAATGTGGAGAGCCTGGCATTGAAGTACAAACTGTCCCGTTCAGGCGATGACACTGTCACTGCTGTTGCCGAACTGCGGCAGTCCACCATGGAGGGCATGGTACTGACGCATACGTTCAAACTGGCGAAGAACCAGGCCGCCTTGCAGTGTGGCGCAAGCCTTGTCAGCAAGAAGAAGGAGAACAACTTCGCACTGAAATTCCACAACATGCTTGCCTTGCCAGAGGACAGCGTGTTCACGCTTCCTGCCAAGTCAGGCTATGCCGAAGTGCCCAGCGAACGGGCTAAAATGGACAGGCTTTCCCTCGTCAATGAAATTGGCCAGCCTTGGATTAGCGCATTGGGCGCGAAAAGCGGAAGGGGTGTGGCACTCTACGTCAATACTCCTCACCAGTTGAGGAATATGTTCCAGTGGGCGTGCGAAACGATGGAGGCCACCTTCAGCCAGATATCACTCAAGCCAGTGGCCGAGGCGGATGAATGGGGCGCAAGCATTACCCTTATTCCTTTTGCTGGAAAGGGCAGGGTGGTGTCTGTCGCTCCCGATACAGTCTTCACTCTTGACGGCAAGAAGGGCACAATCTATTTCGTGCAGTCGCTTGGCGCATGCAATGCCACGCTGGACGGCAAGGCAATTGGCAAACTTGATGCAAAGGCGGGCTCAACCTGGAATTTCCAGGCAAATGGCAAGAAACTGACTCTGGCTTCCGCAAACAGGCAGATTACCATTGACATACCTGCGGAATGGAAGACGGCCAAGGCTGTGACGAAACTGCCCAAGCCACAGGCTGTGGGAGTGAATGGATACTACTACCACTATCCCGAAATGTGGATTTCCGATGAGATAGATGCGGAAGTGCACTTCGGGCTCCGTGGCGACTTCAATAAAAGGAAAAATTTCCGCCTGGTGGTGGCGTTGCCAAAGGGCGTGGAACTGATAGATGCGAAGGATACGCTAAAGGACATTGGCGAGGGCACTGTCAAGGGAAAGACATTCCATTGCATAGAGATATATGGTACAAGGCGCGTAAATTATTCATCCGCAATCGAGCAGGTTCTCTTCCGCATCGGAGAGGGCTTCCAGGATGGATGCACAGGTTATGTCTACGCCATTTGGGATGGCGGGCAGCAGGAGCCATATCCCATCATATTCAAGAAAACACCAAAATTACCAGACATCGGCAAGGGCTTGAAGCACTATACCATTGGCTTGGGAAGCAAGACGAACCGTCCAGTTCCCCAATGGCGCAAATGCGGTGTGAACAGTTATGCATTCTATGATTATCTGGTGCCTAACTTTATCCAAAGTCTACGGGAACCTGACTTCTACGCAAAGCGCCTGAAGGAGGCCGAGGCAGCAGGGCTGGAATGCAGCATTGAGATGGGCGCAATTTTCTCGCGCTATGGCGATGTGCTTAGGAAGCACTTCATAAAGGAGCACGGCACCATCTTCCTGCCAGAAAAGAAGGTCTATGAACTGAATCCCAAGGATTTCCAGGCAATAAACATGGATGGCAAGCCAGTTGGTTTCATTTGCCCTTCCTATCGCGGCCCATACTTTGAAAAGACCCTGGATATGATACGTGTTTCCAAATACTACGGCTTCAAGTCCATCACATTTGACGATGAGGACTGGGCTGAAGGCAACACCCTGTGCCACTGCCCCCGCTGCCTGGAGAAGTTCGGCAAGGACCCTGCCAAGTACCCACAGGAATGGCTGGAATTCAAGACAGACCAGGTTCAGGACATGTACCGCCTCATGCGTGAGGCTATGGGAGAGGATGTGGTATTCTCTACATGGCTGGACAATGGCGCACCAACCAAGTCCATCACGCATCGCCTGTCTGACTACCGCAAGATAGGCAAGTACGTTGACTATATCAGGCCAATGCTCTACACTGCTGATTCCGCGAATGTGGGAGTGCGTGCCCGCGTGATTGCCGATTTGCTGAAGGGTACCCGCGCCAAACTGGTCATGGGGCTTAGCCCTGATCGTGTGTACGAATACTATCGTGTAGCCTCCCGTAACTATGCCTCGCCCAACGTGATGCGTGAGCAGGTGCTGGAATCAATATTTAACGGCGCCGTTGGCGTGCACGTGTGGAATCACTTCTACGGCATGCGCGGAGCGCTGGGCTTCTACAACATTGCCCGCGCCGTGCAGGATCTGATGCCTGTTGAGGACATCATCTTCTATGGCAAGTCTGTGGAAATCCCAAGCAGCAATCCCGACGTGAAGGTGACCGCCTACGAATACAAGGGCGAATATGCAATCTTTGCCCGCAACTACGACCGCGATGTAGTGAAGACCACGATTTTGGGCAGGGAAATTGTGTTTGACAAGGACCGCGTGGCAGTGCTGAAGGTGAAGAAATGAAACGAATAGCGCTTATAGCATTTGTTTGCCTGCTTGTTGGCATGGCAGCACGTGGCGATGAAGACTTCTCCAATTGGTTCAGGGTGATGACAGATTCTGCCACGCCTTCCTCATTCTGGGAGATGTCTTCCTCCGACAAGAGTGTCATTTCCAAGAAACTGGTTCTGCCAATGCCAGTGAATGAACTCAAGCAGGCCGCATTCGAGTATGAGATCTTAGTGCAACCGTTTGACCCCAAGCGCAAATGCCATGTCACGTTAAAGGAGTATCGCTGGGCCGACCTGCTGCTGAAGGTAAATGGAAAAGAGGCATTCCGCGGAACAGCGGGCCCCCTTGTTTTAAAGGGGACGCATCGTATTGTTTTTCCAGTCGAACTGCTCAAGGAAGGCGAGAATCTCTTCCAACTGAGTTGGGCGCCGATTAAACCCGAGGAGAAGGGAAAACGCGTCTTCGGATATTTCTATGTCGCCTGCGATTTGACGGACGAAATCAAGGACCTCAAGAATCGAAAGGACCGCCTGGCGAAGGCGCCTGAAGCACTTCGCTTCAGGTTGCTTATCAAATGACGCTAGGAATGTTACAATAAAACATTAATGTGAGCGCCGAGGCGGCGCTCACTCAAGTTGAGCAATCTGTATGGCATAGTCCCAGGCATATCCATGCTGTTTGGTCAACCTGAGTGAGCGCCGCTTTTGTGTTTACATCCACATCACTTATGTCCTAGTCCAAAAAACTATATAGATATTATATAAACGCCAAGAAATAAATCACATGATTAGTTGCCTGGCTTATAAAGTGTTGGTAAAATATCGGTAATCGATTTAAAGGGTTGTGTTTCTCTAATCATGAGGTGTGCCATGTTGCGTTATGTG
>JAEEGL010425637.1_pt1 | contig 12304 bp, 10 predicted proteins | sample 9134231 | NCBI WGS metagenome assembly JAEEGL01 (sample SAMN16246548, study PRJNA631951) | gut metagenome | biome: gut microbiome; feature: rumen; material: fiber-attached | host: Bos | place: Iran: Karaj | collected 2018-10 | reverse complement strand
ATACCTGTACCACAGGCACATTCCAATACTATATCATTGCTTTTTATCTGCTTAGCACAAAGAAAAGCGGCTTTATCATTTACTTTTTTATTGACGATCTGATACAGATCATATATTCCCGAAATTTTATCCCAAAACATGGCAAAAACTCCTTTTTATCAACGGATTAAGTGTTCGCAAACATTATAGTTATACAAAGCTAACTTGTCAATATTTTTTATGATAAGCTGTTGACAATCCGGTTAGCATGTGCTATATACTATTTATGCGACCGAAATACAAATAATAGTCGCTAAAATGAAAAATAATGTTCGCAAAGGAGAAAAGATGTCACCAAGACTGTTTTCGTTAACAGAAAAAGAGAAACTAAAAGAGAAGATGTTCCTTGCAGGTCCGGGGCTTTTAAAAGAATATGGTATGACACACATGTCAGTGGAGAAAATAACAGCGGCTGCAGGCATCGGTAAAAGCACATTCTATAATTTCTTTATGTCTAAAGAGGATTATGTGATACAGCTTATAGAGTTTAATCGTTTGCGGTTTTGGAAGGCTGTAAAGGAAATGCTCGGGGAACGTGAAAAGCTCACAATAGAAGAGAGCAAGCAGGTACTTATCGCCATTATAAATAATCAGGACAGTGTATACCAGTATCTGACACCGGAAGATGAAAAGAAACTCTCGGAGGTTATGCCGGATAAGAACAAACTGGATCTGAATGAAGAAAGCGAAACTCTTAATCGTTTATTTTCAATGTTTGAAAATGTACGTGAGGATGTGGATGTGTCAGTTGTTTCAAATATGCTTAAAATCCTTGCGCTTGTTGCCGAGAGCCGTCAGATACTTCATGAGAGCGGGTATGAGCGTACCCAGGAGAAATTGTTTGAGGTTCTGTTTGACAGTATATTTGAGAAACGGAAGGCTTGATGAAAAAAATATACAGATAGGAAGGTGGTTACATTGGAAGAACAGAAAAGGAAAGCGAAGAAAAAAGAGGGTGTAGCGAGACTTATGGAACTGGCGGGCACCAAAAAAGGCGGACTTACTGCGGCCTGTATGCTTTCGGTAATGTCCAGCGTATTTAAGATAGTCCCGTTTTTTACCATATATCTTATACTTGAAAAACTTATCAATTGTTATTCTTCAGATAAAGCATTCACGTTTGACAGTGTATGTGTTCCGGTAATAATAACAGCTGCGAGCGCGGTACTGTATGGTGTATGTGCATACGCTTCGGCTATGCTGTCACATGGGGCTGCATTTGATATACTCTATGAACTGAGGATGAAGCTCATGGAGAAGATGGGGAAGATATCATCGGGTTATTACACAGCCAATACCCAAGGCAGTATAAAGAAACTGCTGCTTGAGGATGTGGAACAGATAGAGATATTCATAGCCCACAGCATGTGCGAGGTGGCGGCTGCCATAGCCACACCGTTATTTACTATAATATTGCTGTTTATAACTGATTGGAGACTTACACTGGTATCACTTGTACCGATCATTATCTCATTCGTGATACTGACGATGGCTCTTAAAAAGCCTGATGGTGCGAAACATCAGAAAAATATGGCCGACTGTAAGGCTAAAATGGAAGGTACCATCATAGAGTATATCCACGGCATGAGTGTCATAAAGATATTTGGTGGTACTAAGAATGCATTTAAGCGTTTTAAAACTGATATGAATGCATTTACAAAGTCAGTTCATGATACGGCTTATTATAATGCGAATGGGATGGGGTTATATTATGCATTCTTTGGTGCACAGATATTGTTTCTGCTCCCTGCAGCGATAATCATGCTGAATGGTGCGTCAAATTATACAGAGGTATTGCCGAAAATATTTTTTTCCCTGGTCGTATGTGTCGGGCTAAAGGAACCGCTTGAAAACATGATGAATGTTTCGATAGACAGTACGAAGATAAATGTAGGTCTTAAACGCATAGACGATCTGCTGGCTGAACCTGAAATAAAGCTCATAGGAAATGGAAAGAAGTTAGATAAATTTGATATAGAATTTAATGGAGTGTCGTTTGCTTATCCGGGCAGCGGCATTAAAGTTTGTGACAAAGTTAGCTTCTGCTTACCGCAAGGGAGCTGCAATGCGCTTGTTGGTCCATCAGGCGGAGGAAAGACTACCATCACACAATTACTTATGCACTTTTATGAGATAGATGAAGGCTCTATAAAGATAGGCGGTATAGATATCAGAGAGATCACACACTCGGAACTAGTAAACAGTATATCCTATGTTTTCCAGGATTCGTTTATCTTTGATGATACGATAGAAAATAATATTCGCATGGGAAACGAAAGGGCAACATTTGAAGAAGTAAAAGCAGCAGCCAAGGCCGCAAATATTGCGGAAACAATAGAGGCACTTCCTTTAGGGTATAAAACGGTGGTAACTGACAGTACAGGTCTGTCGGGAGGAGAAAAACAGCGAATAGCAATAGCCAGAGCGATACTTAAAAATGCTCCGATCGTAGTACTTGATGAGGCTACAGCCTATGCAGATGCAGAAAACGAAGCAAAAATACAGGATGCATTTTCAAAACTTTCAAAGGGTAAAACTGTCATAATGATAGCGCATAGGCTTAAAACCATACAGAACGCTGACAACATTCTTGTAATGAATGCCGGAAGACTTGAAGCGATCGGAAAACATGAGAAACTAATGGAAAACTGTGAATTATACCGTAATATGGTAAACACCAATGACAGACGTGATAACTGGATCATGAGGAATTAAGGCTTCCCCTTGAGGAGAATATATCGCAATACGAAGTGTTGCGATGCCCCTCTGGCGAAGAGCTGTCAGCGTAGCTGACTGATGAGGTGTTACCAGAAGTGGTTTTGTGATCGAAAGGAAAGAATAAATATGTCAAAAAAAGAAAAATTCAAAAGGTGGAGAGATATAGTCACCTACGGTGACAGCAGAAAATATGTCAAATTTATAGCATGGCTGTTCTTTGACAGTTTTATAGCGTCTATTCCCTCAAGTATATTGATGATAGGGGTATATTATTTCCTTGCCCCTGTACTTGATGATTCTTTAGCATATGAGCAGAAACCTTTTTGGATATTGGTGGGTATACTTGCCGTTCAGACAGTTTTGTATGCTATAGTGAGGAGAAAAAGTTATCTTGATATCTGTGTGGGGCATGTATCTGCTCAACAGGAAGAAAAACTTCGTTTGGGAGACAAACTTAAAACCTTACCGATGGGTTTCTTTGCAACTCATGATGCAGGGGAGCTTTCGACATTGCTTATGCGAAATTATGAGGAGATAGAGAACCTGTCTTCAAGCATAGTGGCAAACGGGGCTGTAATAGTTATAAGGCTTATTATAGCACTTGTGATTTTGAGTGTTTTCAACATTAAGATGATGTTGGCTATGTTTATAGTGATACCGCTTGCCATACCTTTTGCAATCATGAGTTATAAGCGGGTGGCACATACAAGTGCAGAACTGATAGCCATACAACAGCAGACTGCTGCAGAAACAATAGAGTATGCAGGGGGCATTACCACTCTGCAGGCCTATAATCGTGCAGGCAGTGCATTTGAAGGATTAAAAACGAGTTTTGCTAAGCTTCGTGATGACTCGAAACGCCAGGAAAAAGCAGGCGGAGTGGTGTCTATGTATGGCAGGGCGATACTTTTCCTTGGTATAAGCATCGTTATGGGATTGGGTGCATATTTGCTTTCTATAGATGAGATAAGTCCGTTCTTCTATATTATGTGCCTGCTGGCAGCTTTACAGGTGTATGAGCCTATAATGCAACTCTTTGTATTTGTTATAAGCATGGCAAGAATGAACCAGTGTGTTGAGAAGCTGGCAAAGCTGAAGGAAGAAAAAGAACTGGAAGTTACGAAACCGGCTAAAACAACGGATAGAAGTGATATATCATTTAAAGATGTACATTTTTCATATAATGCAGAAGAAGTCATTAAGGGGATCAGTTTTGATATACCGGAGCGAAAGTTCGTGGCACTTGTAGGATCATCAGGTTCCGGCAAGACTACTATAGCGAGGCTGCTTGCCAGATTCTGGGATATACAGCAGGGTGAAATAAGTATAGGCGGCGTACCGATAACTTCTATGACACAGGAGCATCTGCTCTCGAAGATAAGCATGGTATTTCAGGATGTATATCTGTTTAAAGATACCATAGCCGAAAATATCCGTATAGGGAAACCGGATGCGACTGAAGATGAAATACACAGAGCTGCAAAAGCGGCAGCCTGCCATGATTTTATAATGTCGTTACCTGACGGTTATAACACGATGGTGGGCGAAGGAGGCTCGACTTTATCAGGTGGAGAGAAGCAGCGTATATCTATTGCAAGAGCAATCCTGTCAGATGCTCCGATCGTATTTCTGGATGAAGCGACCGCCAGTCTGGATCCTGAAAATGAATTATTGATACAGCAGGCAATAGATGAGCTGGTAAAAAATAAAACAGTGCTTGTGATAGCTCATCGTCTGCAGTCGGTAATGAATGCTGATGACATAATAGTACTTGATAAAGGCAGGATAGTTGAAGAGGGAACACATAAAGAGTTGCTTGAAAAGAAAGGCAGGTATGCAGAACTTTGGAAAGAACAGCAAACTGCAGGGAGATGGAAACTCTTAGATGTGAGTTAATCTGTTTTTAACAGAGAATTCCTGTATGCAACCGGAGATTGCCCCATATATTTTTTGAATACAGTGGCAAAATAATTGGGCGTATTAAAACCGCAGCGTTCCGCTATTTCATCTATGCTCAGACTTGTCTGTGACAACAGCTTACGGCCGAAAGCAATCTTTTCTTCGTTAATGTAGTCACAGAAAGTTTGAGCTGCCAGAGTAGAGAAAATCCTGCTTAAATATCCGCTGCTGATATGGATGGCATCACCAACCATTTTTAATGACAGAGGTTCACTGATATGCTCACGGATATAAATACGGGCTTTTTCCAAATGTCCGCAGGCTTCACGGCTGAGGGTAAAGGATTTATGGTAATCGCTTAAAACCATTATCCCGGCCTTTTTTACGTCTTCATCCGTCAAGTAAAAACCTGCGGTGACACGGTTTTTGTAACAGCAATCAGTAAGGCTCATATGCATATAAAATTGAAAAAAATCATAGAGACATCTGTTCAGAGAAGTGATCATTATCATAGCTTCCACTTCGGGTATTTTACCTTTTGATATTGCACTGACTTTCTTTACGCGCTCACAAAAAAGTACAGAAGCACTGTTTAAACTGTCATAGATCAATGCTTCACAGATAGAGTGCATATTGTATATTAATTCAAGATGTTCATTCTTTATAGTTATGTTTTCTTTTGTCGTCATTTTATCTCCATGTCAATATTTTATAGATTGTGTGCAAGATATTAGATGTAATCGTTTTTTATATTATGCTATACTACCGCTTGCGGTTAGCAAATGCTAACACAAAATATTATATCAGCAGTAGTTACGGTTGTCAATATCCCGGGAAACGGTTAAGGTGTTTTCAGGATGGAATAGACAAAAATAAGCAGGAAGGATCATAAACATGCGTAAGATAGCAATATACGGAAAGGGAGGTATCGGAAAAAGTACAACCACATCCAATCTCTCTGCAGCACTGGCTCTAAAGGGCTATAAGGTGATGCAGATAGGATGTGACCCCAAGGCTGATTCGACCAAAGGTCTGATGGGCGGTAAAAGGATACCGACAGTTCTTGATCAGTTAAGAGAGAAAAAAGACGAGGTAACATTGAATGATATAGTTTTCGAAGGCTACGGAGGTGTTCTCTGTGTAGAAAGCGGAGGTCCCACACCCGGTATCGGATGTGCCGGCAGGGGTATAATATCGGCATTTGAGAAGCTGGCAGAGTTAGAAGCATTTGAGACTTATAAGCCGGACATAGTGATATATGATGTACTTGGAGATGTAGTATGCGGCGGGTTTGCCATGCCCATACGTGAAGGCTACGCCAGAGAGGTATTTATAGTCTCATCAGGTGAGATGATGGCACTTTATGCAGCAGATAATATAGCAAGGGCCGTAAAGAATTTTGCATCACGCGGATATGCGCGTGTAGCCGGTCTGATACTTAATGCCCGCAATGTTGAAAATGAAAGGGAAATAGTTGAAAAAGCCGTAAAAGAAATAGGTACTGAGGTAGTGGCATATATTCCCAGGTGTAAGGATATCCAGACTGCCGAGGACAAGGGAGGAACTGTACTGCAATATGTAAAAGAATCGCAGATGTGCGATACATATAATGCACTTGCGGATACGGTACTTTACTTATCTAAAGATGATGAAACACAGTCATGATGATTGTTTCATAAATAATTATTTACAGGAGGTTTTTAACATATGTTAAAAAAAATAGTGGCATTTTGTTTGGTTATTTCTACGGTCTGCATGCTGGCAGCCTGTGGCAAGGACGACGGGAAGGATACCCAAAAGTCCGATGCAAAGCCTACTGCAGAAGCAGTGGAAAAAGATGAGCTTAAAAAGCCCGCAGATGATAACGAAAATCCGGTGACAGAAGCGGTTACAGAGGCTGTGACCGAGGCACCCGAACCGACTGATGATGTTAGTATTCCGGAAGCAGATGGGAAGATAGTGCTGGAATATCCTGCCAATATGAAGGCAATGGGATATACAGAACCGCTCGTACTGGATAAAAAACCCGAAAAGGTTGTCTCACTCAGTACTACACCTGTACTCTGTCTTAACAGGCTTGGTGTAAATTTTATAGCCGTTCCGGCATCAAGTGTTGTACAGTGGCCCGAAAACATGAAGGATGTAACAACACTGCAGCTGGCACATAACACCAACTTTGACATTGAAACCGTAGTAGCTATGGAACCCGACCTTGTGATCTTAGGATATACTTCAGCAGATACATATGGAAAAGTTCTTACAGATGTAGATATACCTGTTTATTATGTAGATGCAGGTCATACCGTATCTTACGACTCGATAAAACTTCAGACTGAGGTGCTCATAAATGCTTTCGGTAAGGACAGTGAGGCTGGAAAAGAGATGCTTAAAGAATTTTCCGATCTTGAAGATAAACTTGCCGAAACTGCCAAGAAACTTGATGGAAAGACTTATATGGCACTTCAGTCGTCTCCTCCTTCACACTATATACAGACGAGCGGCGGAACCTTAGGTTCTATGGCAGACATGCTGGGACTTACAAACGTATACACAAATGATGCTGCATCTATGGCTCAGATCGACTATGAGACAGCTATAGATCTGAATCCCGATATCGTGCTCTGTGTCGGTATGAGCCCTACAGGAGAAGGACATAAGGCTCTGATGGAAGAGGACTTTGCAAACAATCCGGAGTATTGGAACAGTATTCCTGCCATAGCAAACGGTGATATCATCTATCTTCCGGTATACTTTATTTCATCTGCAGGTATCAATGTAGTAGATCATATTAATGAACTTGCAGACATTATTCTTACTCATTTTGGTGAATGAGCCGTGTGTTTTAAGTAACAATAAGCTTTTATAGGAGTTATTATGGATTCGACTAAAAAGCGCAAAGTAAGCGCTTTGAGAGTAGGAACAGTCTGGCTGCTGCTTGCAGTGCTCTTGATCGTATTATCTCTTACCGCAATAAATGTAGGCAGTGCGGGGTATTCGGTAAAACAGATACTTACAGCATTGTTTTCCTCGGAGAAAAGTACTGTAAAGACCGTCGTGGTGAACCTCAGACTGCCGAGACTCATATTGGCACTTCTCATAGGTGCTTCACTTTCATCATCCGGTGCAATACTCCAGTCCGTCATGCGTAATCCGCTGGCGGACCCGGGGACCATCGGTGTATCGGCAGGTGCCGGGACGGCAGCCACTACTATTCTTTTGCTTTTCCCTCAATTGACAGGTTCCGTACCTCTCTTTGCATTCGGGGGTGCAGCTCTTGCATGCTTTCTTATATATACCATGGCATGGAAGGGCGGAGTGGACCCGCCCAGGATAATCCTTTCAGGTGTCGCCATAAACAGTGTGCTTGGGGCATATAATGCTTTGCTGCAGATGCTGCATTCCGACTCACTGGAAGGTGTGCTCGCTTTTATGAACGGCAGTCTTTCAGGCAGAAGCTGGGCACAGGTTAAGGTATTGTTGATATATGCAGGTATAGGACTGCTGCTTTCTTTTTTATGTATTAAAAGTGCCAACACGTTACAGTTGGGAGATGAGATGGCCAAATCCCTGGGAGTAAATGTCAGTGTGACGAGGGTACTTCTGTCTGCTGTGTCGGCATTTTTGGCAGCAGCGACTGTTTCCGTAGCAGGAATGATAGGTTTCGTCGGATTGGTGGTCCCTCACATATCAAGGATACTTGTCGGTTCTGATTACAAACAGATGCTCCCGACGTCTATGCTCATGGGCGCGGTTGTCTTACTTGCAGCGGATACTTTGGGGAGAACCGTGGTTCCGGGAATGGAGATACCGGTAGGTATAGTAATGAGCGTTATCGGAGGACCGTTCTTTTTATATTTACTCAGAAAGCGGGGGAAAATGATTGGTAGTTAACGGTAAAAAACTGAATATAGGTTACGGCGATAATACAGTGGTCCGTGATATGGATATCAATATCAAAGCCGGAAAGATCACTTCCATTATAGGACCTAACGGATCGGGTAAATCTACTGTCTTAAAAGCTCTCACAAGGCTCCTGCCGTATAAGCAGGGATCGGTGTATATAGACGGAAGAAGCCTTAAGGATTATTCATCAAAAGAACTCGCGAGAAATATCGGAGTGCTTCCCCAGATGCATTCGGCACCTCCCGACTTTCAGGTAAAGGAACTGGTAGGGTATGGCCGTATGCCTTATCAGAAGTGGTATCAGAAAAATAACTCTGAAGATGATAAAATCGTTGATTGGGCTATGAGATCAACAGGAGTATGGGAACTTCGGGAGAAATCCATACATGAATGTTCCGGCGGTGAAAGTCAGAGGGTTTGGATCGCTACAGTACTTACCCAGCAGCCGGAAATCCTTTTCTTAGATGAACCGACCACATATCTGGATATCGCACACCAGCTGGAAATGATGCAGCTTGTGAAAAAACTGAATAAGGAAAACGGGATAGGTGTAGTAATGGTATTGCATGATCTGTCCCAGGCTTTGGAGATAAGTGACTGGATAGTGGTGATAAAGGACGGAAAGAAATATGATGAGGGAAAACCGGAGGATGTGATAACACCCAAAATGATGAAGGAAGTGTATGATGTGGACTGTGACATTATCCACATAGTAGGGCGGGAGAAACCCCTTATAGCATATAAAGAGATATGTTAGCCGGATGATGTGTAAACAATATACAGGAGAAAAGAATAATGGACGGAAATGAATTACTCGGGAGGTTAAAAAAGCTTTCCGAAATAGAAGACAGAAGCAAGGACATCCATTCGCTTACCTATGCCCAGTTCCCCGGTACCCATTGCCCGCTCATGGGTGCGGCTATGGCAGTACGTGGGATAGACGGTGCCGTAATGATGATAATAGGCACGGATGAGTGCTCTTATTATACAAAGCATATGACCATATATTCGGAGGACTGGGGCGGCCTTACAGGAAGATGTGTATCTGTTACCATAGATCAGCATGATATAACCTTCGGATGTGGGAAAAAGGTTGAAGATGCATACGCTGAGCTCATGGAGGAAAGAAAGCCTGAGGCTGTATTTCTGGTTACTACCTGTGTACCGGAGATAATAGGTGATGATTTTGATGCTATTGCGGAGATACTTACAGAGAGGTACGGTATTCCCGTATTGGCAGTTCATACGGAGCATTTTAAATGCGAAAATCATATGCCGGGAGTGGAAAGAACCATAACTGCTGCATTTAAGCTTATGGAAGAATGTGCAAAAGACGGAAGCGTCAATGTGCTCGGACAGCGTATGGGCAGGTTTGAGAGTACGGAACTGTACAGAGTACTGAAGTCAGCCGGAGTAAGAGTGGGAGCACAGATTCCGAGCGGCTGCAGTATAGATGATATAAAGCAGGCAGCATCGGCAAAGGTTAATATCGTGGTAAATGACATAGGACTGCCCTTAGCCAAAAAGATGGAACAGAAATTCGGGATCCCGTATGTGTTTTTTGATAAATTCGTGGATCCTCAGCATATATCAAAAGCATATGAGAGCCTATTCGGATTTCTGGGGATCCCGTTACCTGAAGGATTGTCGGAATTAAAAGAAAAGGCCGAAAAAAGTGCATGCCAGGGTAAGGAAAAACTTAAAGGTGTATCTTTTATATATGGAAATACGCCTTTTAATGTATATGAAGCCTGTGCGTTTATGAGCAGCCTTGGGATGAAACCGCAGCTTATACAGTGTCATGGCATAAATGATACGGATGATGAAAGCATAAAGGAGATATTAAAATCCGATGATCCGTATATATCGCAGTCGGCCAATATATCTCCCATGCAGTACATATATGATGTGTTAAAGCCCATGCTGTATCTCGGGCATGAATATGCCATGAGACTGAAGATGAAAAAAATTGCACAGGTGCATACCGATATGGGCGGAGCAATGTTAGGTTACGAGGTAACCGGATATTTTGTAGAACAATTGGTGACAGCGACAGAAGAAGCTACAGCTATGAGGGAAGAAGGACAGGTGGAAAGGAGGTTTGGAGCATGAGTCTTACACGCTTTCTTCCGGTTCCCAGTGACCGGATGGGAATCATCTGGAGCCTGTTAAGTATTAAGGATGCTGTGGTGCTGGAATACGGTCCTGCGGGAACAACACATTACAGTATGAGTTTATATGGGGATATAGGGATTGAACAGGAAAACAGATTGTTTACAACCCATATGAGAGAAGACGATGTCATAATGGGTGATACATCGAGATTGGAAAATGCGATCATAGAAATTGATAAAAACTTTGAGCCAAAGGTAATATTTATAGTTGCATCTTCATGCTCAGCCGTAATAGGTACCGATCTTAGGGGAGTATGTGCAATGGTAGCACCCAAGGTTGAGGCAAAGCTCATAGCATTTGAACAGGGCGGCTTCAGGGGCGACTATTCTGCGGGTTTAAAAGAAACATATAAACTTCTTGCGGAAAAGATAATTGACGGAGATGGGAAAAGAATTGAGGGAACTTACAATATATTAGGGGCTTCGATAGGCAGCTACAGATGCAGAGCAGATGTCCTGGAGATAAAAAGAGTGTTAAAAGAGGCATATGGGCTTGAATGTGGTGCTTGCATGTGCCTTGACAGCAGCTTGGAACAGATAAAAAACATGGGTTCTGCCGGACTAAATATCGTTCTCAGACCGGAAGCTGTTGAAACGGCTAAGTTCCTTGAGAAGAAATACGGAACACCATATGTGTATGGGACACCGTACGGATACAGGGGAAGTATGGAATGGCTTCAGAGTATAGGTATGATTACCGGCAAAAAGCCATCGGAAGATATAATGCAGGAACTAAAAAAGAAGACTATGTCTGCTTCTCAGTATAAGATGTACGGAAGAATGCTGAAAAGAGATAAAGCAGAAGCATATCTCTATGGAGACGCGGAGACGGTTACAGGACTTGCATCATTCTTAAACGACATGGGTATAAATGCTGTGTACATGATAAGTGTACATAATATTTCAGGGTTAAAAGAGATACCTGATGATATAAAATATATGCCTGCTGAAAAGGAAAGACTGGAGATACTTAAGAGTTTAAGGGCTAAGCTTGTTTTTGCAGATGATACTTCAAAACGTTTTCTGGACGGAAGCAATACATTTGTCAGGATAACCAATCCGATGATAGACGGAGCTTTAGTTGCTGACCATATGCCGGTGGCAGGTATCCTCGGAGCGGATATGATAATGGAATATGTTTCGGGATATTTTAATACCATAAGATAAAAAAATAAAAAAAAAGTAGTTGACAAAATTAAGAGAACAGTGTACACTAACATACGTTAGAGAACACTGTTCTTTTTATGTAACCGGAAATTAACATGATCGTGTGTATACTACACAGGAGGTGAATATGCCGAGAGATAAGACGGAAAGCCATGAAAGGCTGTTAGAGGCGGCAAAAAACGAATTCATGGAGTATGGATTCAATGACGCCTCGATGCGAAGGATAGCAGAAAATGCCGGGATAACGGTATCGGGAATATACAAGCATTTTAAGGACAAGGAAGAGATGTTCGCAGCACTCGTACAGGATGATCTGGAATACCTGATGACACAATATAACAGCTTCCAAAATGACGAATATGAAGATGCTGAGGTCGTTCCTTCGGATGAGCTTTGGGAGAATT
>JAEEGL017384317.1_pt1 | contig 12305 bp, 16 predicted proteins | sample 9134231 | NCBI WGS metagenome assembly JAEEGL01 (sample SAMN16246548, study PRJNA631951) | gut metagenome | biome: gut microbiome; feature: rumen; material: fiber-attached | host: Bos | place: Iran: Karaj | collected 2018-10 | reverse complement strand
GTACCGCAGGTATGAATTACTTGTCCTTAAAATGAGATGATATTATTCATCATATTTTTAAGGACTTTTTTTATTTTTGTTTTTTAAGGAGAATATAATTATGGGTATTTATGAAGAATTAGAATGGCGTGGATTGATTAAAGATGTTAGTGATCCAGCTGTGAAAGAGAAATTAAACAAAGGTGGTTTAACTTTCTACATTGGAACTGACCCAACAGGAGATTCATTACATATTGGTCACTTCTCTAGTTTCCTTATTTGTAAGAGACTAAAAGATGCTGGCCATCATCCAATTGTTTTGGTTGGGGGAGGAACTGGTTTAATTGGCGACCCGAAACCAGATAGTGAACGTCCAATGATTAAGAAAGAAACAGTAGAACATAACTTCAATTGTTTAAAGAGTCAACTAATTAAGTTATTTGATTGTGAAGTTGTTAATAACGCTGATTGGTATAAAGATATTAATTTCATTGATTTCTTACGTGATTATGGTAAGTTCTTCAACGTTAATTATATGTTAAATAAAGATATTGTGGCTCGTCGTCTTGATGAAGGTATTACTTATACTGAATTCAGTTATATGATCATGCAAGCGATGGATTTCTGGTATTTATCAGAACATAAGAATGTGACTATGCAAGTGGCTGGTCAAGACCAATGGGGAAATATCACTGCTGGTATTGAGTTAACTAGAAAGAAGAGCAACCGTGAAGTTTATGCCTTCACAATGCCCCTCTTAACAAAATCAGATGGAACTAAGTTTGGTAAGACTAATGGTAAAGCTATTTGGCTTGATAAAGAAAAGACTAGTCCATATGAGATGTATCAATTCTTTATTAACACTGAAGATACGAAAGTTATTGATTATCTTAAATTTCTAACATTCTTATCAAAAGAAGAAATCGAAGAACTTGATGAAAAGAATAAAGTAGCTCCACACTTAAGAGAAGCTCATAAAGCTCTTGCCCATGAAGTAATCAAATTCATTCATGGTGAAGATGCTTACCTTCAAGCTGTGAAGATCAGTGAAGCTTTATTTAGTGGTAATGTAAAAGAATTAAGTGCTAAAGAAATCGAAATGGGATTTAATGATTTACCAAAGACCGAAGGACGCGAGATGTTACTAATTGATGCATTAGTGGAAACTGGTCTTGCCAAATCAAAATCAGAAGCTCGTACTTTCATCACTGGTGGTGGAGTATCGGTTAATGGCGATAAAGTAACTGATTTAACATTTACTTTAAATAAAGATATCGCTATTGAAAATAAGTTTGTAGTAATAAGACGTGGTAAAAAGTTATATGCTTTGGTGGCTTATTAATGAGTGAATATAAAGATATATTTACTGAAGAAGTAATAAATCATTTAAAAGAAGTGGATGAAAAAGAAACAGGAAATATCCAGAAAGCAGCGAAGATAATCGTTGACTCTTTTGAAAAGAAAGGTATTTTACATGTTTTTGCGACTGGACATTCACACATGTTCGCGGAAGAATTATTCTATCGTGCTGGTGGTTTGGTTCCGATTGATCCAATTCTTATTCCCCCTCTTATGCAACATGTGGGGGCAATCACTTCCACAAAGTTAGAACGTAAGACGGGACTGGCCAAAGAGATATTTGATAAGTTAGATTTAAAAAATGGGGAACCATTTATCATTGTCTCAAATTCAGGTATTAATGCGGTGCCAGTTGAAATGGCAAGTATTGCGAAAGAAAATCGCCACAAAGTTATTGTTATAACGAGCTTAGAAGCTTCTAAGAAGCTTATAAGTAGAGTAAGTGATGGAAGTCATCTATATGACTATGGTGATGTTGTAATTGATAACCATATTCCTTATGGTGATTATTTAGTTGAAACTAAAAGTGGAAGAACTGGATCCGCTAGTTCGATAGTTGGGGCTTACATTGCCCAAAGAATTGTATTGGAAGTTATCGCTGAATCAGAAAGAAGAGGGCTTGTTGCCCCAATCTTCCAAAGTGCGAATATTCCAAATGGTGATAAACACAATGAGGAACTTGTAAAAGAATATCAAGAAAGGATTAAACCATTATGTTAGAAAACGCAAAAAGAATCGATAATGAAATGTTAAAGAAATTTAAAAAAGATTTTGATAAAGATAAACTGGCTCGTGCTATGCAAAATGCGGCATCTTCCACAAATTTATCTACTCTTGCTTATGTTCCAACATCAAAAGTTGGAAACACTCATCAATTCTCAATTGATATTAAGACAATGAAAGCCACAAATCAAAAGTCTAGTGGACGTTGCTGGATTTTCGCGGCTACTAATGTCTTAAGAGAAATGGTTGCTAAGAAGATTAATTCAACTGATTTTGAATTATCTCAAAACTATCTTGCATTTTATGATAAACTAGAAAAAATCAATTATGCTTTAGAATCAGTAATTGATTTATGTGACCGTGATCATGATGATCGTACACTTGCCCATATTATTGGTTACCCTGTTGGTGATGGTGGACAATGGGATATGTTTAAATCTCTTGTTAAGAAATATGGAGTAGTTCCTAAAAATGTAATGGATGAAACATTTAGTTCAAGTAATACTCGTGATAGCGATATGTTAATCAATAATATGATTAGAAAATTTGCGTCTATCGCTTGTAAACTAAAACGCGATAATAAAGATGAAGAAATAAGAAATCTTAAAGATAAATATTTAGAAGACTTATATCGTTTACTTGTTATCTCTTTTGGTAAACCAGTTGAGAAATTTGATTTTGAATATGTCGATAAAGACGGAAAATATCATTTAGTTAAAAACTTAACACCTCTTAAGTTTTTCGAAAAATATATTGGTATTGATATCGATGATTATGTATCATTAATCAATTCACCAACTCTTGATAAACCATTCTACAGTACATTTACTGTTGATTATGTTGGTAATGTCGTTGGTGGTAATGATATTCATTACTTAAATCTTCCAATTGAAGAATTAAAAGATATTGCGATTAAATCACTTAAGGGTGGCGATATTGTTTGGTTCGGTTCTGACTGTGGTAAGTTCGGTTCTCGTGAAGGTGGACTATGGGATCCTCTTCAATATGATTATGAACTAGCTTATGGTCTTGATGTTTATATGGATAAAGCTGATATGCTTGATTATCGCCATAGCGCTATGAACCATGCGATGGTCATCACGGGAGTTAATCTTAAAGATGATGTTCCAACGAAATGGAAAATTGAAAACTCATGGGGAACAGAATCTGGTATTGGTGGCTATTATACAGCGACTGATAAATGGTTTGATAGCTTTGTTTACCAAATCGTTGTAAATAAGAAATATTTAACTTCTGAACAAATTAAGTGTTTAGATAAGAAACCAATTCATTTAAATCCATGGGACCCAATGGGTACTCTAGCATAAATAAAAAGGAAATAAGGAGATTATAAAAATGTTAGAATTTAGATACGATACACAATTATTAATCGAAGGACATGACCTTGACGAAGATGAATTAACTGATTACATCACCCATAATTTCAAAGGGGACTGTTTATTATGTGTTGGTGATGATGAATTAATCAAGATTCATTTCCACACAAATGAACCTTGGAAATTACTTGAATACTGTGCAACAGTTGGTGAAATCTACGATATCGTTGTTGAAGACATGGACCGTCAAGCTCGTGGATTAAAAGGCTAAAATAATAATTAGGAAACTATATGGAAAAAACACGGTTTTATTATCTTAATTTACCCGATGGTTTCAAACAAAAAAAGATAATTGACGCTAAAGATAAAAAAACAGCTGTTATATTTACTGCTTTGTCTTTTGCCCTAGCAATTGGGGCTATCATTATACTATTATTAATCAAGAAATTTGATTTTCATTTGATGCTCGAGAACAGACATAAAATGTTAATTGCGGATTTAGTATTTGTAGTGTCAATGGTTATTTATCTTGTTTTGCATGAATTAACCCACGGGGTTGGATTCTTGATTTTCACAAGAGAAAAGCTAAAATTTGGAATGACCTTAACAGTCGCTTTCTGTGGTGTTCCAAATGCGTATGTTAAAAAGTGGCCGGCAGTAATTACGACATTACTTCCATTTGTGGTTTATAGTACTGTATTTTTATTAATAACTTTCTTAACAACTAATATTTATATCGAAATGATTTCGATCCTTCTATTTGGTGTTCATTTTGGTGGTTGTGTTGGCGACCTTTATGTTGCGTCATATTTAATCTTTAAAGCCGATAAAAATACCGTAATGAATGATGATGGGGCAACCCAAGTATTCTATTCTTTAGATGAAGAAAGAGAAGAGAGTGAAAATGCTTAAGGAAACATACCTTCCAAATCATCCGGATATTAAAATATATCAAAATGAAGAAATGATTGGTATTAATACCGATACAATGCTTCTAGGAGAATTCCTAGAAGTCTATAAAGAAGATGTTGTTTTAGATATGGGTACGAATACCGGGGCTTTACTTCTATATGCGAGCAAGTTTCATCCCAAGAAACTAATTGGTGTGGATATCAATGATAAGGCAATTGAACTTGCGAAAGTAAATATGGATAAAAATAATATCACAAATTATGAACTAAAATGTGCTGATATTTTAAATTATCAGGATGAAGAAGTTGACGTAATAATTTGTAATCCCCCATATTTCAAAACAGAAGAAGAAAATAAAAGTGCAAGTGCTGCTTTAAATCTTGCCAAACATGAAGGAAGTTTATGTTTAGAAAACCTAATCCCGGCGATTAGGAGAAACCTTAAAAATTATGGTACTTTATTTTTCTTGTATCAAACATCAAGAATGCAGGAAGTAATAAATGAATTAACGAAAAACAAATTTCGAATTAAAGAAATTAAATTATGTTATGATGATAATAAAGAATTATCGAATGTCTTTTTATTAAAGGCCGTTAAAGGTGGTTCAATGGGAATGGTTGTTAAAAAGCCAGTTATCATCAAACATTGATAAAAAAGAATGCTAGACGCATTCTTTTTGTTTTTAAAGATTATAAAATAAATGAAATGAATATTTGAAAAAAAGCGCCTTTTGGTGTATAATATTAAAAGTATTATTATGAAATAAAAACATAAGGAGTCATGAAATGATTGCGAAAACAAAAGGTATTGATGACATTAGAAAATTAACTAAATCACTTCCTACTATCCGTTATGTTGATCCTGATTATGTATATCTTCCTCTTACAAATGCAAGATGTGCAACAGGTGAATGTTATGTGAAAGAAGGAGATTACGTTAAGATTGGAACAGTCATCGGAAAACGTAATGGTGGTTATTTTGAACAAAATATCCACTCAACAGTCAGTGGAACCGTTGAAGGATTCGTGAAGAAGTTCCATCGAAGTGGTAAACTTGTTGATTTCATTAAGATTAAGAATGATAAGAAGGACACTTTTGCGGAAACAGTTCACGAAAGAACAGATGAAGAAATTAAAAATCTAACTAAGGATGACATGACCCAAATCGTTAAAGATTGTAGTCTTGTTGGTCTTGGTGGTAGTTCTTTCCCAACTTACATTAAATTCCAAACTAAAGACCCAATCAAATATGTTTTGATTAATGGTATTGAATGTGAACCATACTTATCTTGTGACCACCGCTTAATGATGGAAATGCCAGATCGAATTATGAAAGGTATTGGTTATGCTTTACAAGCTTTCAAGGCCGAAAAAGCCATCATCTGTATCAAAGAAAAATATCAAGATATATTTGATGTTCTAGATGCCGTTAGACAACGTTATCCAGAACTTCCAATTGAAATCGCTCGTGTTGGTAATTTCTATCCTCAAGGATGGGAAATTGCGATGATCAAGAGTGCTCTTGGCATTGATATTCCAAGTGGAGTTTTACCATCAAAATATGGAATCATCAATTTCAATGTCTCAACTATCGTTGGATTATATAAAGCTATTAAATATAACTTACCAGTAGTAAAACGTAATTTCACTATTACTGGTGATGGAATTACTTTTGCCCAAAACTTTAGAGTAAGAGTTGGTACTTCTATTCAAGAACTAATTGAACAATGTGGAGGCTACTCTGATCCTGATAAAGATAAAGTACTTATTCTTGGTGGACCAATGATGGGTGCGAGCCTTGTCCGTGATGATGCTGTTATTACAAAAACTGTAACATCAGTAATCATCTTAAATGATCAAGTGGAAGTAGAAGAACCATGTGTAAGATGTGGATCTTGCGTATATTCTTGTCCGGTTGGCCTTCAACCAGTTCAAATAATGAATGCTTTTAAAGCTAAAGATAATGATGCACTTCTAAGCTATAACGTTAAACGTTGTATCGAGTGTGGACTTTGTACATATTCATGTACATCAAAAATCCATGTCACTGATTACATCAGAAAAGCGAAGAAACAAGTGCAAATGTTAACGGCTAATGGAGGCAAAAAATGAAACTAGTAAAAGAAACAAGTCCTTATATTCGTCGTAAATCAAGCGTTGCCCGTATGATGGGTGATGTCTTAATCGCTTTAGCTCCTGTTTCCATCTTTAGTATGGTTATGTATGGATGGAAAGCTATTTACATGTTCTTATTATCACTTTCTGTGATGCTTGTATCGGAATGTGTATTTGTCTTCCTCACTAAACAAGATCCATATGACGGAACTAAAAAATCATTCAAAGAAAAAATAAAGGTAGCTTATTCAAAAGCCACAATCAATAATATCTTAGCACCGGCTATTAGTGCTATTATTTATACATTATTACTTCCAGCCGGAACTAATTGGTATATTGTCATAATCGGTGCTTTAATTGGTATCGTTATTGGTAAATTATTATTCGGTGGCTTAGGTGCGAATATCTTCAACCCAGTGGCTGTTGGTCGGGTAAGTGTCTTAATCGCTTTTGGAGACCGTTTATCAATCCCAGCAGCTAACTTCGGTGTTGATGTTATCGCTGGTGGTACACCACTTGCCCAAGTTGCGTTAGATAGTACTAATGTGGGAACATATAATTTGCTTGATATGTTTTTAGGTTTAATTCCTGGTATGATTGGAGAAACTAGTAAAGTATTAATCATCTTAGGCGCTATTTACTTATTCATAAGAAAGAGTGCTGACTTTAGACCAGTAGTTTCTAGCTTAATTACCTTTATGTTCTTAATGTTTATCGCTGGTTTAATGGTTGAAGGTGTTAATCCATTTATGTTTATGTTATATCATACATTAGGTGGAGGCTTAATCTTTGGTGCGGTATTCATGCTTACTGACCCAGTCACAAGCCCAACTACAAAAGCTGGTCGTTATTTATATGGTATTATTGTAGCGATACTCGTTGTTTTAATCCGTATCTTCGGTGCATACCATGAAGGTGTTGCCTTCTCATTATTAATTGGTAATATGTTAGTTCCACTTATTGATTATCATAAGTGGCAATCTTCAAAAATAAATTACATGCACTTAATACTATGGGCATGTCTAATTGGCTCTGCCTCATTAGTATTAGTTCTTGGAATGTAAGGGAGGCAAGTAAAGATGAAACAATATCTAAAAGTTGCCTTAGTTTTGATGTTAATTACATCAATTTGTGCTGTTCTTATTGCCTTACTTAATACAGTTACCGCTCCAATCATTGAAAAGAATGCTTATGAGAAGGAACAATCTACTCTAAGCGTTATGTATGATAATGCGGTATTTGAAGAAACTGAATTTAATGAAGATTCCAAAGGAATCGAAAAGAAATTCATCGCCAAAGATAAAGATACTAGTAACGTATTAGGTTATGTTTATATCGTTAGTGGTAAAAACGCTTATGGTATGATTCGTTTAATGGTTCGTGTTGAAAACGAAAAAGCTACGAAAGTAGAAGTTATGGATAACACGGAAAGCTTCAAGAAGAAAGTTAATGATTTCATTAACGGAAGCGTTAAAACAAATGATTTAACAATTGGTGATGTTAACGCTCTTGATGTTAAATGCGGTGCTACATATGGCGCTAAACTCGTTCAAGAATTATTAAATGTAGTAATCAAAGAAGGAGGTGCTAATAATGACTAAAAAACAAAACCTCCTAAAAGGATTCATTAAAGAAAATCCATTATTTGTGACGCTACTTGGAACTTGTCCCGCTCTAGCAACCACAACTTCCATTGAGTCAGCGTTAGGAATGGGTGTTCTCTTCTTATTCGTATTAATTGGATCTAATGTCTTTATTTCCTTACTTCGTAAGATTATTCCAAGTGAAGTAAAGATTCCTTGTTATATTGTTGTTATTGCGACATTCGTCACAATCGTTAAGATGTTAAGTGAAGCGTTCTTACCAGAACTATATTCTTCACTTGGTGTTTTCATCTCACTAATAGTTGTTAACTGTATAGTTTTAGGTCGTGCCGAAGCCTATGCTTCAAAAAATGGTGTCTTTGATTCCTTCTTAGATGCGATTGGTATGGGTCTTGGCTATACAATGGCAATTGTAATTATTGCGATTATTCGTGAATTCTTAGGAACTGGTGGTTTCACATTTGGCGAAGTTCTAACATTCTTACCACATGTTGTCTTTACACCACTAGAAAAATTTGCGATTTCTTTCTTCACAATGCCAGTTGGTGCTTTCTTAGTTTTAGGTGGTACACTTGCTGTTATCGCCGCTCACAAGAACAAGAAAGAAGAAGTTAAGGCATTTAATGAAAAACAAGAAAAATTAAACGCGATGCGCGCAGCTGTTAAAACAGATGCCCCACAAACTCCAGTAAAGGAGGCAAGTAAATAATGAATGCTTTCGTCGTATTTATTTTAGCTGTACTTAATGCAATGCTAATTGATAACGTAATCTTAAGTAGATTCTATGGAATCTGTCCATTCTTAGGTGTTTCTAAGCGAACAAATTCCGCAGCTGGTATGGGTCTAGCCGTTATTTTCGTTATCATGTTGGCTTCAGCGATTACTTGGCCTATTTATACTTTCATTTTGGTTCCTGCCAAAATCACTTATCTTGATACAATTACTTATATTTTAGTTATTGCATCATTAGTTCAATTCGTAGAAATGTTTATTAAGAAATATAGTCCATCATTATATAAATCTTTAGGTGTATATCTACCACTAATCACTACTAACTGTGCCGTGTTAGGTGTTGCCCAAGGAAACACTGACCAAGGATTTGGTTTTGGTCGTTCGATGGCTAATGCTTTAGGTACATCGGTTGGTTTTTGCTTAATCATTATTGTCTTCTCATGTATTCGTACACGTTTAGAAGCATCAAACACACCAAAGGCTTTAAAAGGCGTTCCAATCGCTCTAATTACGGCAGCGATTATGAGTCTTGCCTTTCTAGGTCTTACAGGTATTATTAATATCTAATGATTTATTTAGCTTTAACGCAAACAACTTATTTAATCATCGGTATTGGTGTTATTGTTTTACTTGTGGTTTTATTCTTTTTAGGATATATCTTAAACAAGAAAACACCAATCCCTGAAGAATGCAAAAACTTAATTGATGAAGAAAAATGTGCTGGCTGCAGTAATAAATTATGCAGCCATTACAAAGAAGAAAAGACAGGAGAATAAATTATGGAAATATTATGGGCCTTTCTATTACTTGGTGGTCTTGGTCTTGTATTTGGAATCATTTTAGCTGTATGTGCTAAAGTATTCTATGTTAAAGTGGATACAAGAGTTGACGACGTTAAAGAGATGCTGCCAAACTACAACTGTGGTAGTTGTGGTTTTGCCGGCTGTGCTGGTTTTGCCGAGGCAATCGTTAAAGGTGAAGTTAAAAACTTAAGCCGTTGTAAACCAGGAAAACCAGAAACCAACTTCAATAAGATTAAAGAATATCTAGAAAATAATCCTAATGAAGATGGTACTGTTATAAAAGTTGATATTTAAACAAAAGGAAACAAGGCATGAACAAAACTAGGGTTTTTCGATTTATCAATTTAATATTATTAATATTATGTATGATAATCCTTTTATCATGTGATGATAATGAAGGAAAAAAAGGAAAAACTGTAACTGGTTCTGTTTATGCTTTTTCTACGCTTATTGATATAAGTATCACGTCACATGATGCTGATAATGATTACAATCATATCAAAGAAATAATTCTAAGTACTCATAAATTATGCGATAATTTTAATGAATATGATGGTATTAATAATGTTTGTACCTTAAACCGAGTGCGAGAGAATGTGGAAATTGATGATGAATTATATAAATTACTACTCAAGTGCGTTATTATTCGCCATGATACGGATAAATATTTTGAATATGAAATTGGTTCTTTATCGCTTTTATATAAGCAACTAATTGAAAGTGGAAAGGAATCAGATATTCCGAGTGATGAAGTGATTGCGTCTGAACTAGAGAAAATCAAAAATACATCCTTTTTCCATAATGAAGATAATACTATATCTTTAATAGGAGAGGGCTTAATCGATTTTGGGGCGATTGGAAAAGGATATGCTTTATCAAAAGTATTAGATTATATCAAAGAGAAAAACATCAAAACTTATTTAATCAATGCTGGAAATTCTTCAATCATCGTTGGTGAAAAAGAAAATAGCGGTGATTACCGAATTGGGGTAAGAGAAGTAGATGATTTAATTATCACAAAAAAGAATAAGGCGATTGGTACATCATCTCTTCTTGAACAAAATACGACCATCAATGGGAAACTTTATCATCATATCGTTAATCCATTTACGGGACGTAATGATTATTATTATGATACAGTCGTTGTTGTTGGTGATGATCCATTACTAATGGATGCCTATTCGACTGTTCTCTTTATGATGGATGAAGATAATGCTAAGATTATGGTTGATTATTTCTCATTAGATGAAGTTTATCTATGTAAAGATAAGAAAGTAATATATGAATATAAAAGAAATGCAAAATAAAAACTAGGAAAGATATATGAAAGAAATCCTTAAAAGGCATTTGTTTGATATATTATTAGGTTTATTAGTTATTGTAATAAGTATTAGTATTATGTTATCACTATCTTTTAAAAAGAAAGATGATAAGATGAAAGCTGTTATTTATTATCATAATGAAGTATTTGACCAAATAGATCTATCAAATGTCCAAGAAACTATAGAAAAAGAATATAACTTTGATGGGAAGATTGTCGTTATCGAATATTCTCACAACAAAATCCGGGTGAAAGATGCTCCTTGCCATGACCATACATGTGTTAAGATGGGCTGGACAGATTCGCCATCAAAGCCTCTTGTTTGTATGGATATCGGTTACGTCATCAAAATTGAGACAAGTAACTCTCTAGATGTGGTGGTGGGATAATGAAGACAAGAAGAATTGTTTATTTATCAATCCTCTTATCCCTCGCAACGATTGTTAATTATTTAGAGTCACTAATCCCATCATTTGGTATCCCTGGGGTTAGACTTGGTCTAACTAACATCGTTATATTATTAATATTATATAACTTTTCTTTCCCAGAGGCTTTTTTAATCACTATTCTAAGGGTTTTCCTAGTTGGTTTAATCCGTGGCACATTATTTAGTATTCCTTTCTTCATGAGTTTAAGTGGCGCATTACTATCGGTTATCATGATGTTCACATTAAAAAAATGTAAGATATTTACCGAAATTGGTGTATCAATTGGTGGTGCTTTCATCCATGCGACGGGACAGATTGCAGTTGCTATGATCTTTATGGCTACTCCATCTTTAATTTATTATTTACCAATATTATTATTAACATCATTAATTACTGGTATCTTTGTTGGTATAGTCGTAATGAAAATAAGAAATAAATATTTTGTTTTAAAAAAAGAAGAATCTATAGATTAAAATCTATAGATTTTTTACTACTTTAATATCCGAATATCTTTCTTTACTTTTAAGCCTTTTTTTGATATAATAGAATGTAATACTATTGCATACTTTTTTGCATTATTTTAAGGATTAAATTAATATGCTTTTAATAAAAAAATATTTGAATAGTAAGCTATACCTCTTAACTGTTCTTGTAGTTTCAATGGTTTTTTGGTTACTAGCTTATCTATCTCATTATGAAAAAATTGATGTTAATATCCAACCTAAAATAGAAAATATATCACTAATGTCTTATGGCATTATTTGTTTTATACTCTTAGTATTTAACCGAAATACTTTCTATTTTATTCCTTGGGTTATATTTATACCATTCGTCTTTGCTCGTCCATTCACGGCACTGGAAATTCCAAAGACGATTTTCATCGCTAGTGGAATAATGGTTTTAGGAATTATTATTAATTTAATAATCTACCGACCAAAATTCAAGCTTGGACATTTCTTTATTGGACTTGCCGTATTGTGCCTAGCATTTGCC
>JAEEGL017289152.1_pt1 | contig 12305 bp, 15 predicted proteins | sample 9134231 | NCBI WGS metagenome assembly JAEEGL01 (sample SAMN16246548, study PRJNA631951) | gut metagenome | biome: gut microbiome; feature: rumen; material: fiber-attached | host: Bos | place: Iran: Karaj | collected 2018-10 | reverse complement strand
GACCAGGCCGGTTACCGGGAGTTCCTTCCTATTCATGTCGATTATGGGACATACGAAATAGATCCTGTAATGCGGCAGGTATCATCTGGACTCTCAGCTGATGAAATTCAGGCTCTTACATCACTGAATGAGGCATTGGATATGGACTATTCGCAACGTCTGTATGCCAAGTATGGGTCGCTTCCATCATTATACGACAAGTCTATAGATCTTCCGGAAGACGAGCTTAAGTATTACCGGAACCTAGCTTCTAATTTCAAGAAGTTTTCACCCTATTCGAAAAAAGACATTAAATGACTACTTGCCGTCCGGTTGGAGGTAAGTATCTTTGCGTAGGGCGAGTAAAAACGCCCGATAGTGTTAATTGTGAGAAATATTCGCTATATTTGTCTCTTGCAAGGCCTTTTAGCCTTTGTGACATAGACAAATTAGCGTTTGCAATTTGCTCTGGCCGAGTAGGAACGTAGGAAATTTCTAACAAGCAGGACAGACGCAAGTCGTAAACGCCCGCAATAGATACCCATTGTGGTATTTAGCGGGCGTGACTTGTACCTGCTTTGGTTTCCTACGACCACTACCGGACAAGTAACGCCCGCGCTTTTTGTATGCATAGACCAACCAAAATTAACCTATAGCATTATGTTTTGTTCTAAATGTGGGGCAGAAATCCCCGAAGGCGCACAATGGTGCCCTAAATGTGGAGCCCAACAAGGTGCTCCTAATCAAACACCACCCCAATTCAACAATACTCAACCCCAAACTGCTCCGGGTTCCATTCCTGGTTTTATCCTATCTCTTGCAGGCTTACTGGTTGATTGGGTTCCTATTGCGGGGCTTGTATTATCCATCATTGGTACGGTTATTTGTGGAAAAGGGAAACGGCAAGTTGCCGCCAACCCTTCAGCATACACAAACACCGGATTGCTTTCTGCCGGCCATGTAATTGGCATAATAGGAATTGTATGTGGTTCTGTCTATCTGGTAATCTGGCTGATATACGCTGCCATCTTTGGTGGTGGGACCCTTTTGTTGTTCGATTTTATAAAAGAAATGTCACAACTGTAAATTACTTATTACTAACCATTTAATACTATCTACCATGAAAAAAATCCTTTCTTTGATGGTCGTTGCTTTGTGCCTTATGGCTTGCAACTCTATTGACAAACAACTCGCAGAGTTTGAAAAAGCTATTGCAGCACAAGATCTGGAAAAAGCCGAAGAGCTTTATGACTCTTTTGATGTCAGCAAAATGACAATCAAACAGAGCGCTCGCTGGACTGAAGCCACGATGAAATATTCGGCACTTCAAACCCAGAAGATAATGGAGGAATCCGCGAGACAAACTCAAGAACTCATGGAGCAATCTGCAAAACAGACTCAACAGCTGATGGAACAGTCTGCAAAGCAGATGAATAGCCTTTTCGGCAATTAATACCGATTAGTATTATCTTACTTCTATTAATTGACTTGCTTTGAGATATCTCTCTATCCTTTTATTGTTTATATCATTGCCGTTATTCTCACAAGGGATTACCGGCAATTGGCTCGTTTATGAAGGAAGCGATGGCTCAGAGCTGGTTGTTACCGTAGCGTCAAAAGGCGGTGGGCAAGCGGATTTCTCCCTTGCCCGCCGTGAATTGGCGGTTTCCTATGGTGAGGGTAGCCAATTCTGGGGAACTTTCAGGACCACGGGCGGTTACTACTTCATCGTAAAGGGAGTTAAGTCTGAGAAGATCCAACTCTCCCAGACCGATTCCACTGTGGTCGTTACCCGTCGCAGTGAACCCACCGTCAAGGTAACCGCTTGGCTGGACGAGGAGTATAGCACCAAGGATTGTTCCGACTACGGAGACTACAAAAAGCAGGTAGTTGCTCAATGGAAAAGAGACTTCCCGAATAACGAGGATGTAAAGAAGCACAAGTGGATGATGGAGCACTACTTCACCGACTACCATGATGATGCTTTTGATGTCCTGTTGGAGGGGCGATATCGAATCATGGAAAGAACAGACACATCCATCGTTCTAAAGAACCTGGATCTGGATATCCCTTTGATGACCTGGAAAAGAATCCAAGAATAACACTTCCTTATCCCAGACTTTACGTGACTATACTCTACTGAACGCTCCCGAAGTGGGAGCGTTCAGTGTTATGATGTGTGGACTAAACGTCCTCTTCGTCCCTATTGAAATCGTTGAAGAACTCTTCTTGGCCTTGTGACAGACCCGATATTTCCTGATACATAAAGCGGCAGGTCCAGTCATAGAGTGGGATGACAGCGCCGTGCTCTCCGACATCGGTAAAATGTAACGTTCGATAATAGCGTATCAAACTCTCATCATCAGAAGTATCAGCAGCGAACAGGAACAAATACTGACATCCAATATATTGTCTAACTGCCAGAACCTTGGGAACAAGAAAGTGCCAGAACACAATCGCACCGAAATGAGGGAAAAAGCCCAGAGAGTCAAATAATTTACGGTAGTTCTCGTTGGCACAGAACTGAACAATCTCTACTCCAGCAAATGTCTGTCCTACTCTTTGAAGATTCTCAGTGAATACATTCTCGATGTCCGTGACAGCTTTATTGTCCTTCTTCTGAATCTTTTCGAGTTCTGCTTTTGAGATACCTTTACTGGTTCGTACGCTTTCGCGGATTTCTTTGATAAGTCGGCGGTCTTCCTCGCTGGTGCTCTCTTCCTTTTCTATTTCATCAAAGTACTCGAAAAGATTCTTTATCAGGCGAAGCTGCTCTTTCTCAATTAGTTTGTCATAGAGTTGTCCACACTTCAATGAGAAGTAGAAGACGATGCCTCCATCTTCCTTGTTTTTGATGACGTAATAGGCGACTGAGCCATTCTCGTCTTCTTCAAAAGCTTCTGACTGAATCTTGTTGGTAAGACTGTCACTCTTGGGATTAGAGAAGTTTCCAACCAACCGTAGATTAATTTCAGAAGAGGAGAGCCTTTCGATAGAAAAACTCTCCAATATATTTTCCTGCTGTTCGGTAATCCTGGACATATACAATGCTTTAATAAGCAGGCTGAAGGTGACTTATATAATACCGGCGAAGCTTAATATGGTGTGCATCCTGCCGGATATCATCTAAAGCAATCAAAGCGTCACTGTTTTCTCCGGCCGGAACACCTACCCTTGCCTTCTGCCAAGAAATCTCGCCATGGGTAATGGAGCTGAGGCTCCATGCATCCTTTGGTGCGTACTGCTCAAAAACCCTGTCGAAAACGGATTGGTAAGGAGCAATTTCTTCAGCCGTTACTCTTTTTGTGAGTTTTCCTTGCTTGTAAAGACTTCTTATCTGAACGATGACCGGTCCGTATTTCCATGCCTGGAATGCTGTTTCGAATAACGGCTGGTCCAACTGAATAATGGATTCCCGCTGGGCGAAGTACAAAAGCTTATGCAACTTCATCTCGTCGATAGGGGAACCGAATTCCCTTTCATACCGGCGAGAGATGTAAGAAGCAACTTTTACAACGTCAAGCATATTGTCCCAATTTTCTCAAAGGTGGCATTTTTTTTTGTAACTACAAAATATTTGCCGATAATTCGCCATTTTCGAGAAATCCAACAATCCAAATTACACCGTTTTACTGTAGTGTCCCTGCGCTACACGGACCAGCTGCCCACCCTTACACCAGGCGGTGATGTATTTCTCGGCAGTCTTGGGGGCGATGGCGAGAGAAGAGGCGGCCTGGAGGAAGGTTTGGGTGTCGAACTGGGGCGGGAGGTCGGACCAGAATTTCTGCTTGCTGAAGGTGCGGGCATCGGCAGGTGCCTTGACCGGAGTGGAGACGTGGGGGAGGGTGTTGTACACGCCGATGATGTGTTCCAGGAGGATGCGGGCGATGTGGAGGGCGTTTTCGTAGTCTTCTTCCCTGCAGGTGATGGCATCTTCGAGGACGCCGTCTTCCATCATCCGGAGGGCGGAGAAGATCATGGCGATGCGGAAGGTGACAAGGCCCAGGCGGCGGACGGAGGAGACGATATCGACATTGTAGCGGAGGACGGTATCATACTGGAGTTCCTCAAAGATAGCGTTGAATTTGTCCTGCTGCTCTTCGGTGAAGGAGAAGACGGTGTCCGGGGCGTTCTTGAGCTCGGTGTAGAAGTCGAAGAATTCTGCACCCAGGTTAGCAAAGTATTCATTGATGCTGCCGTCTCCGCTCTTGGCAAAGACGTTGTGCCAGGTGATGCGAGTGGGGAGGCGGTAGAAGACGAATCGGCTGAAAAGGCCATTCTCTGTGTCTGTGATGAGGTTCTGGATCTGGCGGGGTGTACCGGAGAGGACGGCAGACAATCGGGGGCGTTTGACATTGACGTATTCCCGGTCCTTGCGGCGGGTGTATGAGATGGACTCGTGCTGGAAAGCCTGGCGGAAACCTTCGGAGTAGTGGCCGTGGTCGGCGGCGAAGGTATTGGCAAGGGTGTCGCCTTCGGTTTCGAACATAAGGCCTTTCTCATCGTTCTCGCTGAGGGTCTGATAGAAAGCCGTAGCGCTGGAGTTGGCAGGGATAAAGAGGATGCGAAGGGGCGGGGCCTTGGGCTTATCCAGATTCTGCTTGTTCTTGGAGGCATTGTAGGCGGCAAGTTGCTTTTCATATTCAGCATTCTCGGCCTCGTTCTGCTCCCGAAGGGCTTCGTGAATGGGCTCTGCAATGGTGCGACAGAGAGAAAGCCGACCTTTGCCTGCCGATGCGTTGCCGGTAACAAAGAGAAAGAAGTTGGGGTAGAAGATAAGTTCGTCATACTCTCCGCTGAGGCCGGGAAGGCAGGCCGATATGACAGCCAGGGCGCCAAGGAGGAGCAGGTCGGCGTCTTCGGTGGATTTCTTGCGGGCGATGACTTTCTGGAGGAAGTCAGGGAGCGGATAAGGCAGGGTATCGGTGATGGTCGGTCCCTCCGTTTCCTCTGTTCCCTCCATTCCCTCTGCGGGTGAGGCGGAGGGAATGATTTGGGTGCTTCCCTCCGATATTGCACCGGAGGGAACGGCGGGTTTGGAGGATTTGGAGGGAATGGAGACGCTGATGCCGTGGTCCTTGGCCAGCTGGAAGAAGGTCTTGATGGTGATGCCGTGGCCGTGGGCGTTGAGGCAGGCGGTGTACTGTTTGTCGCATTCCGCCTGGTTGTAGTCCTTATTGAAGCGGCTGAGGCGGTGGTAGTAGGAGCGACCGTCCTCGCCCAGGGCATCGGCAAGGGCAAAGCCGAGGTCTCTCCAAGGGGCGTAGCCGGCGGTGATGTCTTTGCCGGCTTCCTCGATGCGGCAGGTGACGGTTTCGATGTCGGCCTGGATACCGGTGGCATCGGCTATGATTTTCGGTTTGGGGGCGGGGGTATTGTCGGCCTTGCTGAGCCATTCGCTGGGATTGAAGGTTTTCTTATTCATGGCTGGGAAGGAGTTCAGGGTTGATGTAAACGTCGGGGTCGAAGGGCAGGAAACAGGCGCGGGAGACGTCCTTACAGTTCTTGTCCGGCTCATAGCCGTAGGTGGCCTGGCAGTAGGCAGAGACGGCGTGGAAGTAGTCCTCGTGAGGCATTTCGGCCAGGTTGACGGGGATGATCCATTTGATGCCATCGCCGGAGGGGCTGCGGAAGAGGAGCTGGGTGGCGAAGTATTCGTCGCTCAGGAGGGCGTCGTGGAGGGCCTGCCATTCCCGGATGTGGTCGAAATCGACGCAGAGGAGGCCGGAGTGCTCGATGAGGGCGCTGTCGGCCCGGGAGGAGAAGGTGCCGCTGAAGGTGCAGTAGTGGAAGTGGGTGCGCTTGTAGAGGCGGGCGCGTTTGATGTCAGTGATGCTGCGTAGCTCGTCGGTCTCCTTGCGAGCGTAGTCACCGCGGATGTAGTTGTAGGCGTCGACAAGGGTGATGGCCTTGTGGGGGATGGTGTTGGTGACGGGGGCCTTGAAGAAGGAGAAGCGGACGAGTTTGGCATCGTGGGCTGCGGCGTTCTGGATGTCCTTGGGGCCGTAGGGGCAGTAGCCGTCCTCCAGGTGGAGGTGCAGGCCTTCGTTGATAGCAATGAGGAGTTCCTGGCCGACTTTCTTCCAGTAGAGCTGGGCGAAGTCGAAGCAGTCGCCAGGCGGAATGGCGTCGAACTGGTCTTTGTGGCGGGAGATTTCCGGGGAGAGTTTCTGGTCCGGGTAGATCTTCTCGTGCCAGATGTGGAGGGTGGTGGCGCCCCCGGCGTAGGGGTTGCGGCAAATGCCGCAATCCCGTCCGGAGATTTTTATTACGGTCTCGCCGGGGTAGAACTGGCGAAGGATGTAGGAGTAGATGCCGGTGCCGTAGTGGGTCTTGGCAAGGATGGTGTCGCGGGAGATCATAGCTCGCCCTCCCGCTCTTTGAAGAGTTGCATGGCCATATCCACGTCGACCACAATCTTTCTTCCGTTCTGCATGCAGGCAGGGGCGAGGAAGCCGTCCTTGTAGCGTTGGGCCGTCAGGTGGCAGACGCCGAAGAGATCCTGGATTCCTTTGAGTCCATAGACGTAACGCTTGCCTGCTGATGTGACAGGCGGAATGGTGGCGTTCTTCTGCTCCCGGAGATAGTCCTTCCGCAGTGATTTGAGGTCTGCAACCGTAAGGGCTGCGATGGGTGTCGTGTCTTCGATAATCATGGTGCGAATCACAATTAAGTTAATGAAAACACAACCGGTTGTGCGTGTTACGCAGATTAATCCAAAGGCAAATATGGAAAGGGAAAATCGGCCCTGCAATAGCGCAGAAAGCCGATTTTACAGTTTGTCACAATGTCGAAAGGGTATGAAATCCTATGTCCTCATATTACACTATATTGCACCCCGAACTTGACAGAATTCGGCAATTCTGTCAAATTGAATGTGCAACATTATGACATTTGGTATAATGCAGTTCGTATCGGTTCAACATTCATGTCAAAGTGTCAAGTGAAAATAACCCCCAGAACCGCCTTAACGATACTGGGGGAAAATCTCTCTCTTCTTTAAAGGTGGAGAGTTATCCTCAAACACTAAAACTAACCGAGACCCGTACTACTTATTTTTCTTGCCAGTACTGTCTTTTCGATTGCTACGAACATGCTCGCGAACATGTATTGTTTTTCCGTTTTGTTCACGAGTGTACTCTGGAATTCTATTGAATTTCCGTCCAGCCTTATCCTGTGCCATGATGTTTCTGTTTAGAGGTTGCTAGGGGAGGGAACGAGTTCTTCGTCAACCCAGAATTCGTCAGTGCGCTTGTTGCAGCCTTTGCATAGAGGAACAATGTAATAATGGCGGTCACTACTATCAACTTTAATAACATGCGCGCCTACCAATGTGCAAAACAAGCGACTCTGATGACAATCCATTGCACTGCATCGTATAGCTGGACGGTGAGTCATTTTCTCCCAATAATCAAGCCAGCTACTATAGCCGCTAGGAGCGTCAGAATAAAAACCTGACCCTTTAATGTTTTTTACTTTAATCATATTTCAATAGTTGTAAACTCTTCCGAGCCTTTTCTCGGGGTCTTAATTCGAGTTTACATTGCAAATATACAAAGTAAAAACACAATAATCAAGTTTTTCGTGAAAATTTCACGAAAAACGAGTTTGTTAGCCTGGCAGCAATAATGATTTGGCGATTATTCGTGAATTTCGGCGTCTTTGAGATATTGCTTATACTTTGCAAATATCTCATATTCTTTTAGGAATTGATCAATCTGTGGAGCAACTTCTTTCTCGTATGTCCGCAGAAAACTCATAGTATTATGGAGATATTCTCTTTTATGGAAATTGGTAACGCCATCAGAGTCTTTTTCAAATATACGAACGGCATCTCGTCGCAAGAAAGGGGAATCCAATATTGAAAGATCATGTGTAGCGGCAATAACCTGACAATCTTCAGCAATTGTAAGATACATTTTTAAGATAAATGCAAGCGCTTTAGTATGAATTCCGTACTCAATCTCATCAATGCAACAACTCTTTTTGCTTAGGACAATATCATAAAGGACGACCAATAATCGAACGATATTCAGGGTTCCCAAAGATTCTAGCCCAGACTCTAAATCACAATTCCCATTTGCCGTAGCGTGGATAAACTTTAACGTCTTATGTTTTATAAAACCGGAGGGATTCTGCTCCATCATCATTTTTAACAACAAATCTGGCGCCCCCTGGTTTTTCAATTCGGTAATGCTGAAACTCGCATCCTCCACTTGGTAATCAACAATATTAGTCTCTACGTCGTTTAATAATGCAAGAAGCAGGTTTTTCATGCGGGTATCATGTTCAGCATCGCCCGTACTTAACTTGTCGGCCAATTCTTGATTTGATGACTTCCTAACATTACTGATTCTGTTTTCAAAATAATCATAGTTCTCAAGCAGTAAAGGACTATCCAAGTTGAGCCCCCTAAAAATGGATAGCACGCTTGCGTTAGCTCTAAGGTTGACCTCTAAATCATGTTGGTCCTGTTTGGACAAATCACAGGAAGGACCGAATTGAATACTAATCTTATTCTGAGCAGAATCATAAAACCTGAAATACACACGACTTGCACGAGGTAATAGGAGTTTTAGTTCTTCTTCTTCAATTCGGGTCCTGCTTACCTTTATTCTATACTGATAGTTTTCCCTCCCAATATAATAAGATAGGGTCATTTCTGTTGGCTCTTCTCGTGAATGCTCGTCAAGAAGGAAAGGACGGTACTCGGGATTCTCTGTTGGCGATTGTGGTTTCGAGATGGCAAGCATTCTTAGGTAACCAAGCGCGGAAAACAGTTTGGTTTTGCCAGTTCCATTTAACCCCACACATAAGATAAGACGCAAAATACGTTTGCCATCAATTTCTTTAAACCATGATGGGGGCAAATCATTTCTTTTGCCCTCCTTCTTGGATGCAACAAAAGATAACTCCGTTAAATCTCTATATGATCTATAATTTTTAAAAGAAAAGTACTCTATCATAGCATATCTTTTTTCGTCTTTTACATGACAAAGATAATCATTTTTAATCGCAAGCTGTCTGTTTTTCGTGAATATTTCACGGAATACATCATTTCTTTCTATTAAACTTGGCCATAGCCTTACTCTTTTCGGCCTGGGCAATGTCGATGTAGGGCTTCATGGCGGTGTAGTCGGAGTGGCCGGTCCACTTCATGACAATATCGGCGGGGATGCCCATGGAGAGAGCATTGCAGATAAAGGTGCGGCGGCCGGCGTGGGTGCCGAGGACGGAGTACTTGGGCTGGGTCTCTTCGATGCGCTCGCCGTTCTGGTAGTAGATCTGGGTGACGGGGGCGTTGATGCCTGCCAGCTCGGCCAGCTCCTTCAAGTAGTCGTTCATCTTCTGGTTGCTGATGACGGGAAGGACGGTACCGCCGGGGAAGACCTGGTCTTTGTACTTCTCCAGGATGGCTTTGGAGTATTTGTTGAGCTCGATAGCAATCTTGTCGTGGGTTTTGACCGTGGTTAGGTTGATGACACCATCAACAATGTCGGAGCGCTTGAGGTTCTTCATGTCGGAATACCGGAGGGAGGTGAAGCAGCAGAAGCAGAACATGTCCTTTACCCGATCCAGGCAGCCAGAGAGGGAGACAATCTTCTCGTACTCTTTGCCTTCATAGGTCTTGAGCTTCACCTTGGTACCGGTCTTGGGAACCTTGTAGTTGTATAGGCGCATCAGCTCTTTCCAGTCCAGGAAGACGATGGTCTTATCCGTTTTCTTGAACTTGGGATGGAAGCGCTGATAATCGGTGGTGGTGTTATACCCTTTTCTGGTAGCCCAGTCCAGGAACCATTTGAGATAGCGCCACTGCTTTTCCACGGTGACTTCCCGCTGGTTGAGGTCGGTCCGATGGTACTGGACGTATCGGCTTAGAGTGGCTTCGTTCAAGTCCTCAAAGGTGATGTCCGGATTCCAGTCCTCGATATGCCCCTTGATGACATTCATGGCCTTCTTGGTGGCAACAGCCCATTGGTTATTGACGCTCTCTTCGTTGATGAACTGGTCGAAGCGGTCGAAGAAGCTGGGGGCCGATACTGTTTCCGTTGTCGTGTTAGGATCTGCGGGCTGAGTTTTGCTTCGGCCCATATAGTTCTTGAACTCCTGACGAAGTTCATCGTCCGTCACCTTGCCATGGTCATTCTCATAGGTGTTGAAATGCTTCTTGAGATTGGATAGGGCCTGGTTGATTTCATAGGCCGTCTCTTTCTTCCGGTTTTCCCTCTTGGGTTTGACTTCCCGTTTGGCCGGATTCCAATCTTCCGGCTTGATGCTGTATCCTGTGGAGGAAACCAGGCGGGCCCCACTGATGGCGATGGAAACCCGGATGGGAGCTTCCCCTTTCTTGCTGACTCGATTCTCCAAATAGAAGTTGACCATAACTCGCGTACATAAATTTTACGCACGCAATTTACGCACACTTTAGGATAAATCCAAATTTATCTTAATTTATTTCGGTTTACTAACAAGCGAATATTCAGCTACTTGCAAAACTTTTGATAAACCGTAGTTTCCTAAGGGTGATTGTCCTTCTATCTCAACTTTTTTCGTGCCCCTGCGGCACGGGTATGGCGGGGTAGCTCAGCTGGTTAGAGCGTCGGATTCATAATCCGGAGGTCGTGGGATCGTGACCCACTACCGCTACCACACCAACAAAACATAGGCGTGCAGATGAGTACGTACCCTGCACCCAAACTTCAGATATACCCGTCACAAACCCTTGTGATGTTTTTTGTTTATAGGGGATGAGGATGGAGTGGGTCACCTGCCCGCACACACGATCATCTCTATTCACCCTATCAAAGACCCCCTACAATCACCTGTAGGGCGATCTTCCCCAGTTTCAAATCTGCGACCTATATGTCCAGTATGTCAATTGGTCGCATATATGTCACGACCAGGAGCGAAGATATCCGATAATGATTCCGTGTCACGGGGAGAATAATGCGGCAACTCATTATCTCCCATTCATTATGACCAGAAAGATTCGTACATTTGTGTCCGACATAAAAAGAACCGCGTACATTGAGTACATCATATATTGCGACGAATCCGTCAGTGACGGGAAATACTATACAGACTTCTTTGGCGGCGTCTTGGTCCGTAACACGGACTATGACGCCATCAAGGCAGCCATTGATGCCAAGAAGGCAGAACTGAACCTGAAGGGTGAAATCAAATGGGTAAAGGTCACTGGCAACTACCTGGATAAATACAAGCAGGTTGTGGACCTTTTTTTCTCTTTATTGAAAGAAAACCGCCTGAAAGTCCGTATCATGTTCCGGGAGACAGCCCAGACACCAACTGATTTAAGCCCAGAAAAGATCCATAACCGCTACTCTCTTCTGTATTATCAGTTTGTCAAGCATGCTTTCGGCTTGACTTATCACGATGGCCCGAAGCCAGTCTTCCTTCGACTCTACTTCGACGAGATTCCATATCCATTGGACCAAAGGGATGCCTTCAAATCCCACATTTTCTCCCTGCAGAAGAATTCGCATTTCCGCAAGGCGGGGATAAAGATTCGTATGGATGACGTGGTGGAAATCAATTCAAGAAAACATTCCATTCAGCAGTGCATGGACATTGTCCTGGGGTCCATATCATTCATGCTCAACAAGAAGAATGAGGAGATTCCTGCTGGGGCAACTGAACGTGGACATCGGACCATCGCGAAGGAACAGTTATTCTTCCACATTCTGGAACATATCAAAGACTGCAACAATATCGAATTGTTTGACATCAGTAACACAACGCCGATTGCTGTTCACAAAGACTTTTGGAGCATGCCTTACCGGCATTGGAAGTTCACCACGCCAGAGTTCCGGAACGACAATAAAAATAAAAAAAGCCCCGCTTGAGCTACATAAACCGCCTTGGTGGAACCAGGGCCTTCGCTCCCGAGTAGGACTTTTTCTGATGCAAATATGCGAACTTTTTCTGGATCCTGCAAATAATAGCTTGAAAAACGAACAGAATTGTAACAAGACACCCTGGTAGAAGAGCATGCATCATACGTTCATTATTACGCCTAACCTTCTTGCGCAAAAAAAACCTTACTCAAATATTACAACCGGGTTTTTGCATTGAGCCGTGTTCAAATCCATCCCCGCCCCCTATAAACAAAAAGCCATCACAAGGGGTTGTGACGGGTATATAGAGCGTTTTGTCTGTGAGATTGATCGTAGTCAATCAAGACATATGTTTTGTTGGTGTGGTAGCGGGAGTGGGTCACGATCCCACGACCTCCGGATTATATCCTTTCGGATGCAAATAGTCTATTTTTGCAAAAATTACATTCGTTGTGATGTAATATGAGAATT
>JAEEGL017044444.1_pt1 | contig 12305 bp, 12 predicted proteins | sample 9134231 | NCBI WGS metagenome assembly JAEEGL01 (sample SAMN16246548, study PRJNA631951) | gut metagenome | biome: gut microbiome; feature: rumen; material: fiber-attached | host: Bos | place: Iran: Karaj | collected 2018-10 | reverse complement strand
CTGAATCTTTTCTTCTTCTTCATTTCTTTTCCACACCTTTCAGAAATCTGCGGAATGCCGTCATGGCATTCTCTGCCGCTTCACCGACTTTTCTGCCGATGCCGCGCTGGCTTCTCTTGATTTCGGAAACCGTCCCTTCGACGACGTGTTTTTTTCTTCCGCTTCTGTTTTCGCTCATATTTATTCTCCTTCCACCTGTTCGAAGTCAATGCCCTCTTCGCTTTCAAACGCGTCCAGGTAGGACAGCGCCAGGTCGATCGCCTTTTTGTGCTCTTCGCTGTCTTTGATCAGACCCGGGAATTCATTGACTCGGAAATAGATATTGTCGATCTGCCTGTTGTTCAGTTTCATATCGAAGCAGATGTCCACGTCTTCCGTATTCTCATACGGTTCTTCAAAGATCGAGATCTCCTTTATGTCGTCAAACGATACGACATCCGCGTTATCCTTGACAAAGTCCTTGCGCTTGGAGATCAAAAACTGCTTCTTCTGCTCATCCAGATACAGGGAATACTTTCCCTCCACCTTCTTTTCATCCTTGAATTCTTTCACTCTCGCAAGGTTCGCTTCTCTGTAGGCGAGATGTTCCCTGTACGCTTCCAGCGTCAGCTTTTCGTAGTCCTCATCGCTCAGCCAGGGTGAAGCTGCCTTGATGCAGTTGCGGCAAAGAACGCCGTCTTTGATCTTCTTGTTGCCGTACCTGCTTAAGGGTTCCCCGCACAGGCAGCATGTATTTTCATTATTCATAGCGTTTTTCTCCATATATTTATTCTATATCAAATTATTAAATACTATAACATTTTCCGGCATGCAGCCGCCTGGCTTTCGGGAAGCTATTCTTCTTTTTCTTTTTTGCTTTCGAGAACTTTTTTCAAAAGCGACTTCATCGTCTCCTGTTCTTCTTCACTCAGCATCGAGAAGAAGGACTCTTTCTTTTCCTCCTTCAGCTCATCGTTTTTGAGCGAGATGAGTGAAGCTCTGCGGTCGTCCTCGTCCCTGTTTCTGACGATCAGTTCTTTTTCCTCCATCTTGGAGAGAATCTCGCTGATCGAGCCGGGCTGGACACCCAGAAGCTGCTGAAGCGCCTTCTGACCCATCGTGCCGCCGTTTTCGCGCAGTATGCGGATGATGCGGTCCTGTGTTGAGCCAAAACGTCCCCTGGCTTCGTGTCTCATCATCCTTGAGCAGGCCCGAAACAGGCTGTCGAGATCGTCCATATCGATCTCAGGCGGACACATCGGCCGCATGCAGTGATGCCTTCTCGTGTGAGGCATGCCATGGGGTCCGAATCCTTCCGGTCTCTCCGGGAAGAACTCGGGTCTTTCTGACGGCATATGTTCAAACATTTTATCTTCAAATTCTTTCATATATTCCTCCTTTTCTTTAGGTACCTTGACAATTTAACTATATCACTTTCATCAAATATGTCAAGGTACCTAAACATAAATACTAAAAAGATGCCGAAGCATCTTCTTAGTACAGATGAAGCGTTATCCACTCACAGGGAGCTATGAGTATGTCTGTCTTTTTCAAAAAGGATAAAGCGAGCCCTCCTTGCAATCACTGTCAGCAGCAGATTATTCAACGCCCGTAACAGGAAATACATGGGGTCTTTCTTCTGCAACCGGCACCGTTGCCGGCACTTCCTTCTTGCCTGCGATATCGAAGCGGACGTCTTCCCGGTCGGGGACCGCCAGATCGCTGTCACATCTTAGATCCTCATTGAGAAGCAGCGTGTGTATGAGACTGCTGTCCCTGTTTATCGGCGTGCCCGTATATTCGATGACGATGACATTGGATGCAAGGATGTCGATGACCCGCGGCGTCAGACCGTTGTATGCCTCAAAGACATGCCCCATCATCGAAGCCTCGCAGGTCGTATTCTCAAGCTGGACATAGACCTTCTGCGGCATGAGTTCCTCACCGGCCTTTCCGCTGACGATCGATTCCCTTTCATAGAACGCCAGCGGCGTCTTGACTTCGATGCGGTAGATTCCTTTCTCTGAGGGCGTGTTGGACAAAATTCCTATCGAATCTTCCGCGTTTTTATCGATGATGGATCCGTCCGGTACGCTCACCTCGATGAGCTCTTCGCATGCCTTGAGGGGCGTTCCCTCAAAGCTCACGTAGACGTCCATTTCCGTATGATCGACAACGATCGCCGACAGGCCCTGCGGAATGTTGGTGAACCAGCCGCTGATGTCTTCATAGTTTTCGACCTCGAAGCGGTAATTACGATCGCTGAGTGTGAGTTCAACGATGCGAGAGCCGATGTTTTCGCCGGCATAGCCGTCGACGATACCTGTCGCTTCCAGCGTCAGCAGCGGTGAAGCCTCAACGGTTCTGACGCCAAGCAATCCGAGAAAAAGCAGAAACAGGATCATTCTTTTCATGAAAATGTCCTCCTTTTCCTTCATTATCGGGTACCGGTACCCTCTTTCATAGTTCCACATGTGGACATATGCAAAGCCGGTACTGTCAAGTTAAAGTGCAGTTGAGGGATACCTCGAAACAACGGAAACGCATATCAGGGAGGCTAAAATGAAGAAAGAAATCAGAAACCGCAGCGAAGATTTCAATGAAGTCCAGCTGAGCTTTGAACCCTTCTTTCAGCTCTTGAAAGAAAACGAACTGTCCCAGAACGCCCTCAAGATCGACTACGAGGTCTCAGGCGCGACACTCAGCCGCATGAAGCACGGCCGCAACATGACCCTGGCTTCACTGGGCAGGCTCATGAAGATCCTGGGCACCTCCGATCTCAACCGCTTTGTAAAGATCACTTACCGCAAGCGCAGATAATCCCCGTTCCATGCGTTGCTTAAAAGAATGAAGATATGCGTTTCAAAGCGGCGCATGGAATCCCCTTTTCAATGGTATAGTTAAGACATGAAGAAACAGGTCTTTAACCCCTATCTGCCAAACTATGAATACATTCCCGACGGTGAACCCCGCGTCTTTGGCGACCGGCTCTACATCTATGGATCCCACGATTGCTTCGGAGCACCATTTTTCTGTGACAACGACTACGTCCTCTGGAGCACGCCGATCGACGATCTGTCCGACTGGACGTATCACGGCGTCATCTATCGCAAGGATCAGGATCCGCTCAACAGACAGGAACTCAATCCCCTGTTTGCCCCGGACGTCGTCGAAGGAAAAGACGGCAGATACTATCTCTACTACTGCCCCTGCAACACCCGCTCGATCGGCGTCGCGGTATCCGATGTCCCGGAAGGACCGTTCACCTTCCTTAATCACGTCAAAGATGAAGGGGGCGAACTCCTCGGGCGAAGAGAGAACGACCCCTATCCCTTCGATCCGGCCGTTCTGGTCGATGAGGGAAAGATTTATCTCTATATCGGCTTTTCACCCGACCCGTCCTGGGACTTCATGGAGCGGGAATTCGGAACGCTGCCGATGTCTTCAGGCCCATGGGCTGTCGAATTGCAGGATGACATGTGTTCCCTCAAGAGCGAACCCGCAAAAGTCGAGATCGTCAATTGTCCCGATCCCGGACACGACTTCTTTGAAGCCGCTTCGATCAGAAGATTCGATGACATCTACTGCTTCATCTACTCCTCGATGAACTCCCACGAGCTCTGCCATGCCATATCAAAGAATCCGAAGGGGCCCTTCACCTATAAGGGGATTCTGCACGACAACGGCGACATCGGACTTGTTTCAGAAACGAAGCGGGTCTCCTATACCGGCAACAACCACGGCTCTCTTGTCCTGATCGGCGATACATATTACATCTTCGGCCACCGTCAGACCAACTGGTCTTCCTATGCCCGGCAGGGCGTCGCCGAAGTGATCCGCAGAAATCCCGACGGCAGCTTTGCCCAGGCCGAGATGACAAGCTGCGGACTCAGCGGCAGACCTCTGAAAGCGCAGGGACGCTATGGCGCCTATATCGCCTGCCACCTGACAGGTGCCAAGGGCGCCATCCACTACGTCGACCAGTGCGATGCAAAGACGATCGAAGAGCACCCCGCCTTCAGCCAGGATCACGAAGATAAAGAGTGCGTCGAAGGCCAGTACATCAGAAACATGAGGGATGGCTCGACTGCCGGCTTCAAGTATTTCGAACCGGTGAAGAAGACCCGTATAAGCATCAGAACCAGAGGTGCCGGCGGCATCTTCCAGATTAAAACTTCTCCAAAGGGAGAAGTCATCGGAGCCATTCAGTTAAAGGAAAGCGACGTCTTCAGGGACAGCGAGCCAATCGAGGTCGATCTTAAAGAAAACGGCAGGATCGCCCTCTACTTCACCTATAGGGGCTTAGGAAGTGTCGACTTCGATTCTTTCTGTTTCCACTGATCGGTTCTTCAAACAGCTTTATTGTGTTTTCCGCCGTTTTCCGACAAGAGAAAACGGCTTTTGAATGTTTCGATCAAAAGATAAAAGAAAATGCATGACTTCATTCCTGAATCATTCTCTGCTTCGATACAGCATCTTCAGCAGTACCAGCAGGGATGCGGCGATCAGCAGTGAAGCGACCAGCGAGAGCGCATAGGAACCGCTTAGATCATAGGACAGGCCGATCAGATAATTGAGCAGGGCATTGACGATCGTCGTGCCAAAGGCGATCCGCGAATACACTTTGCCGTAATTGGCCATGCCAAACTTTTCCCGGGAAAGTGATGAAGAGGCAACGACCGCCAGACCATAGGATGTTCCATACAAGGCAGCCGCAATGATGAGGGCCGCTTTTTCTCTGCACAGCAGCATCATGGCGTTGCCGATCAGCAAAAGAACGATATAAAGAGTCAGTGAAGTTTTATTGCCAAAGCGGTCGATGAGGGCACCCAGCGCCATCTTTCCGCCGCTGTTGACCAGTATCGCAGCCGAGACCATCGCGGCCGCCGCCGAAGCCAGACCATAGGACTGCGCAATTCCGGCGAAGTGCTGGGGCATGGCGGAGATCATCGATGCCAGCGAGGCGAAAATGAAGACCAGATGGAAGAGCTTCATGTCATAACTGCCGCCTTCTTCATTCACCGCCTTTTCTTCAGCTTCCCCATAGGGCTTCTCCCCGACATCTTCCGGTCTCAAGGAGATCGGAAACAGCAAGGCCGGCAGGTTGAAACAGAGCACGATGATGCTCAAGAGCACGGTCGCATTGCGCCAGCCGTGCGCTGCAATATAAGAAGAGATGAAGGGCGAAAGGATCGCCCCGGCGATGCCGGAGAAACCCAGGGCGATGCTTGTCATCAGCGAGCTGTTTTTATTGAACCAGTAGTTGATCATGATCGAGACGATCGCCATGCCGATCATGCCGGCGGCAAAGCCGCGGATCGCGTTGAGAAACAGGATCGGCACGATCGATGTGCACAAAGACAGGGCGTAGGTCGACGAAACCTGCAGGAACGTACCGAAAAGCACGACTCTCCTGAAACCGAAGCGCTCCATGTATTTTAAGGCATTGGTTCCGTTGAAGCCGTGGATCAGGTTGTAGAGGGTCAAAGTCAAAGACACGGTTCCCCTTCCGATGCCCAGATCATCGGCAATCGGCGTATAGAAGAGGCCCGCCAGATTGACGAAGACGCCCAGGCAGCTTCCGATCAGGCCGCAGCCGGCGATGACAGTCATGATGTGTTTGCGTTTCATATCCTCTCCTTCTATCCCAGCTGTTCCAGGATCTCTTTACTGATCCTGCGCGGTCCGCGGACCATCTTTATGCCCCGGTCCCTGAGCCAGGCAAAGGTGTAGCGCTCTTTCGGAAAGCGCCTCAGCACCCTCATCTTCATTAAGCCGCTCATCGAGATGTTTCTGTCTTTGTATTCATAGGGAATATCCGTTTCGATGACTTCACACTGATACAGGATGGAAGAATAAGGCTGGGCCACATAGAGATAGACGATATCTCCGACGTGGATGCCTTTTGCCTGCTTCCACATGGTAGTATCGCTCTTTGAAAACATGCCGATCACGTCATAGTATTCCGGATTGGCCGGCACGAGCCAGGCATCCGAGACTTCCGTCTTTTCATATGATGCGTCGATCAGGGAGAAGATGACCTCATCGTCGATGCTGTCATCGAGCAGGATCGTGATCCAGTTGTCCTTGTTCATGTGCCAGGCTTCATGGAAGCCCTTTTCGCTTTTCAGGGAAGCGACGAGACTTCTGTCCAGGTGAACGTCGATGATCTCGATCTCTTTGTCGTTCAATCCGATCTTCTTTCCGTTGATGTTCATGACGATGCCGAACCATTTGCCGTTCTTGCGAAAGACCGCATAGTCGGGATAGTTTCGAAAGACGTATTCCGGCTTCACGCCGTACTGTTTCCTGATATGGGAGACGATCCTTTCTGTCTGTTTCAGCAGAAACGGCTTTTTCTCATAGCATTTCTCCCTTATATCTTCCAGAAGGGAGATGAAGGCTTCCCTGACCATGGAGACATAGGCGCCGTAGCGCTCGGAATAGATGTTGGAGTATTCCCCACCCAGATCATTGTCGATGAGCTTTGCGGACGTATTGCCTTCCTCATCCACACAGATGAGCGCTTTAAAGGCGTCGTCCATGATGTCTTTCTCATAGACGAGCTTTCTTTCCTGCACGCAAAAACCGTAAGCTTTGAGCTTTTTTGCGACAGGCTGATAGCGGCTGAATAATTCTTCGACAATGTTCATATAAAAGAAAGGCAAGTGAGATTCACTTGCACATATGTAACAGGCCGAAAGCGCCTGTAATTAAGGAAATGTCTTTATTCTTCATATAAAGCACCTCCCGTCTTTATCTTAACACAAAGAGAAGCAAAGCGGGGCATTGCCCCGCCTGCTTATTCGTTTGTCTCTTCATTCAGGCCGCTCACATTGATGTTGCGGTTGACCTTGGCATCGTAGGTGTTGGCCCGCATGATCTCTTTGAGGTCCACACCCGTCGCCTCCGACATCGTATCGAAGACCTGTTTCATGATGACGGGCATGTTGCCGGAGACCTGTGAAACACCTTCGCCGTTTCCGCTGTCGTAGATCGTGACCTTGTCGATCGCGCTGATGGGCTTTGCGATCTCGGCAGCCAGCTGGGGCATGATCCTGATCATCATTTCCGCCATGGCGGCGCCGTTGTATTTCTGATAGGCTTCCGCCTTTTTCTGCATGGCTTCGGCTTCCGCGATACCCTTTTCCCGGATCGCCTCCGCTTCGGCCCTGCCTTTGGCTTCGATCGCCTCGGCTTCCATCTGGGCAAGATATCTCTTGGCTTCCGCCTCCTTCTGCAGCTGGATCAGTCTGGCTTCCGCTTCCTTTTCCGTCGCGTATTTGTTGGCATCGGCCTGTTTCTCGATCGTCGCCGTGAGCTCCTGCTGTTTCACTTCGACCTCCCTCTTCTTGAGTTCGGTCTCCCTTTCGGCTCTGGCAATCTGCGCGTTGATGGTCGCGGTCTGGATCGTCTTTTCCTGTTCCTGTTTCTGGATCTCGTAGGCCGCATCGGCCATGGCGATCTTCCTGTCGGATTCCAGTTTCAGTTCCGCCTGGCGAATCGCCAGTTCGTTGTTTCTCTGGGCGATCTCAGTTTCCGCTTCGACTCTGGCGTCGTTTGCCGCCTTGTCGGCCTTTGCCTTGGCGATCGCGACGTCGCGGTCGGCTTCCGCCTTGGCGATCTGCGCATCCTTCTTGATCTTTGAGGTGTTGTCCATACCCAGATCGTTGATCAGGCCGTTTTCGTCGATGACGTTCTGGATGTTGCAGGAGAGAATCTCGATGCCGAGCTTCTCCATATCCTTGGACGCCTTGGCCATGACCTGATCCGAGAAGGAATCGCGGTCGGTATTGATCGTCTTGAGATCCAGCGTGCCGATGATCTCGCGCATATTGCCCTGCAGTGAATCCTGCAGATCCATGGCGATCTCCTGCGGCTCCTTGTTTAAGAAGTTTCTCTCCGCCTTCAGCATGCCTTCCGGCGAAGTGTCAACCCTCACCTTGGCGATCGCATCGACCTTCACGTTGATGAAGTCGTTGGTCGGGATGTAGGTGTCGGTCTTGATGTCGACCGAGATCTGCCCAAGATGCAGGTGGTCCACTCTCTCCAGGAAGGGAATCTTGATGCCTGAACGGCCGATCAGCACCTTCGGCGTCTTCTTGAGACCCGAGATGATGATCGCAACATCCGGCGAGGCCTTCACATAGCCTGTCAGCATCAGCAAAACAACAGACAGGATGATCACTGCAGGAATAATGATTCTGATGAACATTTTCTTTTCCTCCTTATATCAAAAAACCCGGACATTCCTGCACGGGCTTCTATGACTCATGCAGAAATATCGCATGAGTCTCACTTATTAAAGATGACCGGATCTTGCGATCGGCTGACGGCTTTTCTGCCCTTACGGGCCAGTTACTCCCTCAAGTTACTTTGATTGTATCAGAGGTTCATATGACTGTCAATGACTTTTTATCAAATATTTGTAAAATCTGAATCATAGAAAAAACAGTTCCCTTTTCAAAGGAAACTGTTCTTATTAAATATTTATAATCTATTTTATATTGTTTCAGGCAGAAAACCCGTAAGTCTTCAGCTTACAGGATGAATGCCATCGGATTTTATCCTTGGTTTTCAATGTATCTTCTGATTGTTTCCGGATTTGCTTCTCCAATCGAACTTACGAAGTATCCGTCAGACCAGAAGGTCTTTTCTTTCCAGAAATGCTTCAATAAACAAGCAGGGAAGATAGTCCACAGTTTGACAGTACTTTCCTGTTTTAATCTTCTTACGATCATTGATACAGAAAGCCTTGGAGGATAAGATACCAATAAGTGTATATGATCCTTGTCTGTTTCCATGACATCGATATTAAAATCACTTTTTGATTCTATATTCCTGAATATCTTTTTTAGCGATTCATCGATTCTTGAATTAGAAAGAAGCTTCTTTCTGTATTTGCAGACAAAAACCAGATGGATCTTAAGATGATACTTATGTCTGTTAATAGAAATATAAGAGCTCATTATCTGGAGTAATCATATATAAAAATATTGCATGTAACATGATATAATGACAATATACTAGAATTTATTTCAATCAATAGAAAGGAGGTTCATAAAAGGTTTGTATCTCACAGTAAAACAGCAGCCTAAGCTGAGTAAACATGAATATGATACTCTTCTTAAACTATGCCGTTATGCCAAGAACCTTTACAATGAAGGGCTCTACAATATAAGACAATATTACTTTAGTGAAGGTGGGTATCTGAATTATCAAAAGAACTATCATCTGTTAAAGGAATCTGAAAACTACAAGATGCTTAACAGCAATATGGCTCAGCAGATCTTAAAGGAAGTTGATGGAGCTTTTAAAGCTTTCTTTGGTTTAATCAGGCTGACCGAAAACGGAAGATATTCCTATAGGAATGTAAAATTGCCTCAGTATTTAAAGAAGAATGGCTATTTTACATTAGTAATTGGTTTTGTCAGATTAAATGGCAATAAGCTTCTTATTCCCATGAGTAATTCCTTCAGAAAGACACATAAGAAGATTGAGATCACGATACCTCCGATACTTCTTGATAAGAAAGTAAAGGAGATCAGGATCATTCCCAAAAGCGATGGACGGTTCTTTGAACTACAGTATGCCTATGAAGCATGTAGTGATATCAAAGAAGGGTTAGACCTTAGCAGAGCATTATCCATCGATGTAGGGATAAACAATCTTGCGACATGCGTCACAAATGATGGACGATCATTCATCCTGGATGGAAGAAGGCTCAAGAGTATCAACCAATGGTACAACAGGAACAATTCCAGATTACAAAGCATCAAAGACAAGCAACACATTCCTGTCAAGACAAAGAGACAGGCTTCTTTAGAAAGAAACAGAAGCAATCAGATCAACGATTACATAAGCAAATGTGCCAGACACATCATCAATTACTGCTTGGAGAACAAGATCGGCAATATCGTCATTGGTTATAATTCCGCATTACAGAAAGGAAGCAATTTATCTAAAAGAAATAATCAGAACTTCGTGAATATTCCTTTTGGAAAGCTTAAAGACAAGCTCACTTATCTTTCTCAGTATTATGGCATCAATCTGATAAAGCAGGAAGAATCATATACTTCCAAAGCATCCTTCTTTGACGAAGATGAGATCCCTGTATTAAATGATGATAATCCAAAGGAATATGTCTTCTCCGGAACAAGAATCAAAAGAGGTCTGTATCAGACCTCAGATGGAACACTTATCAACGCCGATGTGAATGGTGCATTGAATATTTTAAAGAAAAGTAGCGTTGTGAGCTTAGAAGCTCTATACAGTAGAGGCGCCGTGGACACGCCGTTAAGAATAAGGATAGCTTGACTGTATTTTGGCAGTTAAGTGGATAAAACTTAAATATCAGACTTCTTAAGAAGCCCATAAGTCTTTAGCTTATGGGAGGTTCACTTCAGCAGCCATTCGATACCCTTCTCCGCTGCCGGAACCCAGAAGGACCAGCTGTGAATGCCCGGCGCTTCGTAGAATTCGATGTCAGCACCGTTTTCCTTGAAGAAATCAGCAAGTTCGCGGTTGCTGGCGATGCCGAAATCCTCGGTGCCGCAGGCCATGAAGATCCTTGGATTCTCAATGCCCTTCTCTTTGTTATGATTGAACTGCCATTCCGCATTGATGTCGCTGTCAACCGCCTTGTCCAGGTCGCCGAACTGTTCGATGTAGTATTCCAGGTTGGCCATTCGATTCTGCTGGAGGCTCTCCTTCATCCTGGGCAGCTGCTTGGCGATGGCCGCTGCGGAAAGCGGCATGGCTGCCGAAAAGGTCTGTGGGAACATCAGCGCCGCATGAAGGGCGCCAAAGCCACCCATCGAGTTGCCGCCGATGAAGGTGTCTTCTCTCTTTTCGGCCAGACCGTAGGTCTCACGCAGGAAATTGATCAGATCGACGCCGATGAAGGTTGCGTATTTGTGGCCGGTTGCCTCTCTGTCCAGAAAGAAGCTCACGCCGCCGGTAGGCATGACGATGGCCAGATTGTATTTCATCGACCACTCGGCAACGGGGGTGTGCTGCTGCCAGTCGTCGCAGTCGCCGTTGAAGCCGTGCAGCAGGATCAGCGTCTTCGTCGGACGCTCATAATGCGGGTTGTCCTTCATGAAGAAGCCGGCCTTCTTGGGCGGCAGATACATATGGAATTCGCCGTTTCTGGCCAAACCCATTGAAAAGAATTTTACAAACATGTATGCCATAGTCATTCCTCCTCTTGATCTGATTCCATTATAGTTTTCACTCAATTGGGTTCATATTAAAAATGTGTTTTCCATTTTCAAGATTCAATGATGGCACATTTAAAAACATCATTCGCTGAATGATGTTTTGGCCTGCCTATTTCTCTTTGGGCATGTACCAGTAGGAATGCATGCCGTGCATGTAGGTCCTGGCGCCTTTTGGCATCTGGGTGATCGCGTTGAAGATGTTGTAGTAATCGCCCGCCCCGGCTGCGATCGAGAAGGCCCCGAGGGTTCCTAACATCGTCTGCGAGTGGTCAAGCAGGAAGATGATGAAGGGAATGAAGCCGAAGACCAGGTTGGGAAGCATGGACATGAAGACGAAGTGTGCCTTGGAGAAGGTTCCCGGACCCACCACAAACAGCATCCCCTTCTTCAGGTTCTCGTACATGTAGACATCTTCGGGAAAACAGATGCCGTGCAGAAACTCATGAGGAACCATGACTGCAATCGCCAGGATCGCCCCCACGACGTCATACAGCGTGCCGCTGAGCCGAAAATAAATAAAGAACGTGATGAGGGCGATGACCAGCGCCAGACCGTTCATGATCAGTGACAGCTTGTTCATGTTCTGCGCTTCTTTAAACGGAACGTAATCGGGTTCGTGCGGATGGCTTATCAGACTCTCCTCATCTCCGTTGTATCTGCCCGCAAAATGAAATTTCGTCATAATCTCTGTCTTCTTTCTTTTTTTCATTCTATAGCATCTGAAACATGAAATGAAGGCCCGGTAAAAATATCCGGTAACGACCGTCTCTATTTCTTCCGCATGATCGGAATCAGAGAAAGGATGATGAAGGCACAGCCGATGATGCTTCTGGCCTTCAGGACATAGCGGTAGAGGATCGTCGACACCGCGAGGGAAGTCACGGGTTCAAGCGTACTGATAAATGCGGAGTCGCTGCTTCCCAGAAGCGAAATGCCGTTTGTGAGAAGAATGCTTCCGACGATCAGGGTAAGACCCGCCAGAGACATGAAGATCAGCTGAAGACCGCTGATGTCCGCAAACGAAATTCCCTTGAAATCGGCAATTGCCGAAAACAGCAGCGCGATCGAAAACATATAGAAGTTCTTTTTGAAGGAATCGTGTCT
>JAEEGL015315100.1_pt1 | contig 12305 bp, 4 predicted proteins | sample 9134231 | NCBI WGS metagenome assembly JAEEGL01 (sample SAMN16246548, study PRJNA631951) | gut metagenome | biome: gut microbiome; feature: rumen; material: fiber-attached | host: Bos | place: Iran: Karaj | collected 2018-10 | reverse complement strand
GTGAGCGAGTTGCAGAAGATCGCAGGCCAGTTGAGCTTCTTCATGAGCGGGCGAGAGAACTGGTCGAAAGTGTCAGAAAGAATCAGCACCTGGGTCCGCTCGCGAAGCTGGTCGAGAAACTCCTCCGCGCCGATGAGCGGCCTCATGGAGCCGATGACGTCCTGTATCTGCTTCAGCCTGAGCCCGTGCTTGTCCAAAAGGTCGATGCGGTAGTGCATCAGCTTGTCGTAGTCGGGCTCGTCGCGCGTCGTGCGGCGAAACTCCGGTATCCCGGTCGCCTCGGCGAAGGCAATCCAAATCTCAGGTACGAGAACCCCTTCCAGGTCCAGGCATACAATTTCCATCTTTTTTCTCCTTTTGCTTATTATTATACCAAAAAAGGGGCTTGACTGAAACTGCCCGAATGTCAAAAATACGGCAAAAATTTCATTCGTTGCCCTCTCTTCGGGGAGAATGAAGCGAAAGAAGTTCAAATGCACCGAACCGTCGGTCGAGACACTTCCACCGCAGGTCAGAACGAGAGCGTCGCGGACTTCAGTCCCTCGGCGGACGCCGTGAGGCGAACTTTTCCCGGACCGGTCCGACGGATGTAGAGCCCCGCCCGCCCGTTGTAGAGCGGATGCGACGAGACGTCCTTGAAGCTGTCGAGCCCGCGAGGATTCGAGTTGCCGACGGACACGATCTCGCCCGGCCCCTCGACCGCGAACGACACGCGCCGTCCGTCGCGCGGAATGGGCACGCCCTTCGCGTCCGCAAGCGACACGGCGACGAAGACATACTCCTTCCTGTCGTCGGGCAGGACGGATGACTCCGGCTTCAGCACGACGGTCGCAGCCTCGCCCGCGGTGCGGACCGACTCCTCGCCGAGCTTCTTGCCGTCTGCCCCGTAGGCGATGACCTTCAGCTCTCCCGCCTGCCACTTGACGTCGTTCCACATCAGGCGGTAGCGCGGCAGGACAGAGTAGTAGTCCCCGTGCGACGACTTGGCGGACGGGTCCTTCCGGCGGCGGCCGAGGGACTGGCCGTTCAGGAAGAGCTCCGCCTCGTCTGCGCTCGTGTAGACGTAGACCGGCATCGACTTTCCTTCGCGCTCGGGAAACGTCCAGTGGTCGGGCACGATGTGCAGCGTGAACGCGTCCTTGTTCCAGTGCGAACGGTAGAGCCACACGCGGTCCTTGGGCATGACGAGAAGGTCGTACACGCCGAAGAACGAGCTGCGCGCAAGCTCCCGGCGCGGGACGTTCCGCCCCGCTGGGCTTCCCGCGAACGGCGTCGGCTCGCCGAGATAGTCGACGCCCGTCCACACGAAGTCGCCCGCGACATAGCGGTCGCGCTCCATGCGCTCGAACTCGAGGTCCGCGATATCGCACCACGGCGCCGCGTTGCGGTCGTACGAGTCGACGCTGATCTTGTCGACGTCGTAGTCCATCTTGTCCTTGGGGAGCTTGTCGGCGTAGTGTCCCCAGTCGGAAACGGCAGACGCGGACTCGCTGTAGACGACAGGCTTGTCGGGACGGTGCGCGCGCATCGCGCCGTAGAGTCCGCGGTAGTTCCATCCCGTGATGTCCAGCGCGTCATAGTCGCCGCGTCCCGCCGCCTCGGGATAGCAGCTCGCGATTCCGACCGGACGCGTCTTGTCGAGCGCCCGGACGACCATGCGGAAGCGTGCGCAGCGCTCCGCCGTGGTCCCGACGGACAGCGGATTGCCCCAGTGGTTCTGCTCAGGCGGCGCCGCCTTGCCGGGAAAGATCTCGTTGCCGATCGACCAGACAAAGACGGACGGATGGTTGCGGTCGCGCCGCACGAACGTCTTGAGTCCGGCAATGACGAACTCCTCCAGCGGCGTATCCCCGCGCCCCGTGGTGACATACCAGTTGTCGAAGCATTCGTCCCACACGAAGATTCCCATCTCGTCGCAGAGGTCAAGAAGTTCTGGCGCGGGCGGATTGTGCGAGGTGCGAATTGCATTCACTCCCATGTCGACGAGCTTCGACAGCTCGCGCCGCATCGCCGAGGGGTTGAACGCCATGCCGAGGATGCCGAGGTCGGAGTGGAGGCACGCGCCCTGGAGCGCGACGCGACGTCCGTTGAGGAAGAATCCGTTTTCCGGATCGAACTTGAAAGAGCGGAATCCCGTCCGCACCGAAAGCTCGTCCCTGGATTTCCCGTCATCCGAAATCGCCGAAATCTCCGCCGTGTAGAGCGCGGCACCCGGCTTCATGTCCCAGAGCTTCGGGTCGCGAACCGACAGCGTGACAGCAAAGGAACCCTTCCCGAATCCAGGGACCTTCGTTTCGCCGCGCCCCTTCGCAACAACCTTGCCATCGGGCGACTTGAGCAAGACTTCGATTTTCGCAGGGGTGTCCGCAAGGCGGACGTTCGCGACACTGCCCTTGACCGCGACCTTCCACGTTCGTCCGTCGGACTTCGCATCGACGGTCGGAGAAACGAAGACGTCGGCGTCGTCGAGATAGACGGCGGCGGTGTCGATCCGGCGGACGCGTCGGTAGATACCGGCGCCGGGATACCACCGCGAGCGGAGCTTGGTCGTGTCCGCCGTGACAGACACGACGTTCGTGCCGGCGAAGAGATAGGGCGTTGCGTCGGCGCGGATGCCGAGGTAGCCGTACGGTTGGTGTGCGCAGGGCTGTCCGTTGACGTACACGGTGCCGTCGCACATGACGCCGTCGAAGTCGAGGAAGACGCGTCCTTCCGGAGCGGCGTCAAGGACGATCGTCTTTCGGTAGTAGCCGACGCCCTTCCACGGCAGCTTGCCGGTCGCGTTTTCGCCTTCGGGCTCGAACGGGCCCTCGACGGCCCAGTCGTGCGGGACTTCGACCGCGCGCCAGGAGCGCTGGTCGCGCGAGAACTCCCAGGCGTCACAGAAGTCGCCGACGGTGCGAGCCTGGGCGGACGCCGCCGCGAAGGCGCAGAGTCCGGTAATGGCAATTACGGAAAACTGTTTTTTCATGGCTTTACCTTACCAGCAGATGACGGTTAGCGAATTGTGAGGAAGCGTGCGCGAGAACTTGGCGGACAGCTTCTCCTCGTGTGTCTCGGGCTTGGCCGTCTTGTCGTCGAAGCCGCCCTGTAGCACCGTCACGGAAGCCTTGGTGCCGGGCTTGACCTTCAGCTGAGAGAGGTCTGCCTCGAGCGGCATCGGGAACGGCGTCGAGTTGACGAGCTTGACGATGGTCTTTCCCTTGCTACGCACGACGCTCGCGGCAAAGCGGTTGCGGAACGCCTCGTTGTCGCTCGCTACCTCCAGCTTGCACGGCACGTACTTCTCGCCCGCGAAGTTCCCGAAAATCCACTGCGTCCAGTAGTCCGTCGTCAGCTCCACCGTCTCGTCTGTGAAGTAGATGAGGTCCGGCGCCCAGCGCATGTCGCTGCGCTTGGCGAAGAGCGGCGCGTAGCTAGCCATCTCCACGATGTCGCCGTTGCGCTCGAGGTTGCAGAGGTGGATCGCGCAGGCAAGCGCCGTCTCCATGTCGTTGACGCGTCCGTGCTTGTGCGCGGCGTATTCGCCGACGTAGACCTTCGGACCCTTCCGGTCGTAGTCGTCGTAGAAACGCTGGTTGCCGTAGAACCAGCCGGGGCCAACGTAGTAGTGCTCGTCGAGGATGTCGACGTGCATCTTCTTTCCAAGCTTCCACCCCTCCTCGTAGTCGCGTCCGCCGAACGTCGGACCCGCCGAGCCGACGACCTTGATCTCGGGATGCTTCTTCTTGAGTGCCTTGTAGATTGCGGAGAAGCCGCGCTCGAAGTAGTCGTTGATGTCATCTTCGTTGCCGAGGCCGATGTACTTGAGGTTGAACGGCTTCGGATGCCCCATGTCGGCGCGCAGCTTCGCCCACTTGGACTTCGCGGGGTCGCCGTTCGCGAACTCAACGAGATCGAGCGTGTCGGCGACGAGCGTCGCGAGCTCTTCGTCGGAGACCGCTATCTGCGGATTCGGACAGCTCACGCCGGCGGGGAGGATCGGCACGGGCGTCGCGCCGATCTTCTCGCAGAGGACGAAGTACTCGTAGTAGCCGAGCTCGAAGTCCTGGAAGCCGCCCCAGCACGGGTTCGGCTTGCCCTTGCGCGTGCCGTGGGGGCCGACGGTTTCCTTCCAGTGGTACATCGAGCGGAAGTCGCGTCCGTGCACGATGCAGCCGCCGGGAAAGCGCATGAACTTCGGCTTAAGGTCCTTGAGCGCCTTCACCATGTCCTCGCGCCAGCCGCGCTTCACCGTGAAGATCTCGTGGGACGAGTTGATGTCCTCGAAGAAGATGCCGAGCAGCATCGGCGAGATGGCGTAGGCCTTCGACGCGGACTCGACCGTGAACTTGAGCTTGGCGTTCTTCGCGGTCTCGGCGTACTTCGTCCCGTCGTCCTTGGCGTCGTCGATGACTAGATGCCATGGCGCCGACTTGTGCCATTCGCTGGAGTCCTTCTTGAGGAACTCGCGCATCGCCGGAGTGATCTTCACGATGCCGCCGACGAACTTCCTGCCGTCGAATTCGACGGTCTTCAGGAGGCGGGACTTCGCCTCGTCGTATTCGTCCTTCGCGATTTCTGCGCACGGTCCGAGCGCGACCCTGCCGTCCGTCGTCACCTTGTACGCCTTGCCGCTCTTCTTGTCGAGGAAACGGACGAGAAACATCCCCTTGCCGTCCAACTCAACAACCGGCGCTGCGGCCCTCATCTCCCCGTTCCCCATTCCCCGTTCCCCGTTCCCCAACTCTATCCAATTCTCGCGCCCCCAGTTGCGGAGGTTGTGCGGATTCCAGCTCATGGCATGGCAAAGCGCGGGACGAGCCGCATAGACGTGGAAAACGTGGTAGGCTCCGGCCCGGTCGCGGACGATGAACGGGTCCTTTACCTCCTTCTCGCCCCAGTTGCCGAGGTTGGACGCCATCACCCGGCAGTCCTTGTGGACAACGTAATCCCAATTTCCGTCGCCATCCTTCATGAGCAAGGAAAGCCCGCCCTTGTCGCCCGGCGTCTGGTATCCGAGCACGGCGATTTCAGCCGCGTCCGCCGCGCAGAACGAGCAAAGAGCTGATGCGATTGCGACCAAAAATGTTTTTGCTTTCATGACAGTTATCTCCTTGACTTCATTATGGCATTCGGCATGGTGCGCCCGAAACTCCCAATTTTGACTATGGATTACGGTCAGAAGACGGGCTGTAGTTCGGCCATGGACGCCCACTTCTCGCCCTTGCGCTGCGGTGTAAGCGCGGTGAACTTCATGTAGCGAGCCTTCGCGGGCCTGTCGAACTTGAGTTCGACAGGCTCCTCTGTGTTCCTGAGCTCGCTCGACTTCGCCACAGTCCAGCGCTGTCCGTCCTCGCTCGTCTCGATGCTGTAGCCGCGCACGCGTCCGTTGGGCATGTCCTGTCGCGGAATCACGAGTACGCCCTTCAGCGTCTTCACCTCGCCGTAGTCGCAGACGACCGAGTGCGGATAGTCCGGCTCGCCTGCGCCGTAGCGCGTGTGCCAGAACGTGTCGGGATCGCCGTCGAACGCATTTGCCGCACGCTCGCGCCCGCCCTGTTCGCTCGTGACGGAATGGAGCTTGTAGCGCCCGAACACGTTCGCCGCGTTCGGGGGCGCGGGCGGGAGCTCGGCGGGGGGGACCGAGAGCGCCGTCGTCGCCTGGCGCGGCATCAGCGCGAAGTCGAGGCGGTAGTTGCGGTCCGTCCTGATGATGTCGCGACCGAGCGGACCCGGCCCGCAGCTTGCGCCGCCGAGACCGCGCGTTTCCGCGAAGATCCCGAACTCGACCTTGGAAGGCTTCGGCAGCTCCGTCGGATGCGAGGCGTCGACGATTTCCTTCGGCGAATACGGAATCGCCGCGAAGGCAAACGGAGCGCCAAGCGTCGCGAAGCCCATCGCGCCCTTCTTGCCGTACAGCGTCACGGCGTCAGTCTCCTCGAAGTTGTTGGCGTCCTCCGGCCGCGCATACGGCATCACGAAGTCAGCAAGCGTCGTCTTCCAGAGCCCCTTGAACGCGCCGCTCTTGCGGTCGCGGTAGTTCTCGAACGGGCCTCGCCCGAACCAGCCGACATTGCCGAAGTCGAGCGGCATGACAAACCTGTAGCCGATTCGCGGCAGGTCACGGCCGATGCCCTGCGGACGTATCTCGCTCTGGCACGTGAGCGTGCCGTCGCCGTAGACACGCCAGAGCTGGACGGACCTGAATGTCGGCGCGGTCAACTTGGAGATTTCGCCCTTCGCCTCGAGCCGCCCGCCTGCGTGGCCGTAGTCTTTCAACTCCTCGCGCGCCGCGCCCGCGTAGTCCGTCTCAAGCGAGAACTCGGCAAACTTGTTTCGGTCCTTAACCTTGCCGACGGAGACCGCACGCGACAAGAACTCGCGCCAGCCGTTCACGCTCCAGCGCTCGGCAGGGCCGACCTCGTTAGAGCTCGGCGCACGGTAGGCGTCGAGCGTCATCGGACGGAGCAGACGCTCCTCGCCCTTCACCTTGTACGACTCGAGCACGCCCGCCTTGAGGTCGAACACTATCTTCGCGGGACCAGCCTCGAAGGCAAGTTTGTCGCCGGACTTCCTGTGCACGACCTTTCCGCCCGGCGCGGTAAACGCAACCGCACGCGCTTCGTTCGCCAGGTCGATCTGGTCGTCGGCGATGACGTATCCCTTTTCGAGATATCCGTCCTTCTCGCGGCAAGCGAACGTATAGCGGACGGAAACCGACTTGCCCTTGCCGACGGACGAGAGCGCGCCGTCGGGAATAGGCAGCACGCGCTCCCCGCGTGGGCCGACACCATCGAGGTCCAGTCTGCCGGACGCGACAGACTTGCCGTTGACAAACGTCGTCCATTTCGCGTCGAACACGTCGAGTCCGCGGAAGAACTGCTTGTTGACGACCTTCACGTGGCGTCCGTCGGGCTCCGCAACTACCGAGACCGGCTGGAACACGTGCTTGATCTCCCAGTACCCCGGCTCGACCTTGCGGTCCGACAGGATGCATCCGTTCATCACAAACTGGCCGTCATTCGGCTTGTCGCCAAAATCCCCGCCGTAGGCGATAAAAAGCCGGTTCTCCGTTCCACGTTCCCCGTTCCCCATCTTGTACAGGCCCTGGTCGACCCAGTCCCAGATCGTTCCGCCGATCACGACGTCGGAGGAGTCGATCGCGTCCTGGTAGTCCTTGAGGTTGCCCATCGCGTTGATCATGTTGTGCGCGTATTCGCAGAGATAGTACGGACGCTTCGCCTTGGCGTCTCTCGCATGAGCCCAGACCGTGTCCACGCTCGGGTACATGTTGGAGTCGATGTCGGAGTTGGACCAGTCGCCTTCGTAGTGCGTCGGACGCGTCTTGTCGCGCGCATGCACGGCCTCGCTCATCGCCTTGAAGTTGTCTCCGCCGCCGCATTCGTTTCCGTGGCTCCAGAAGAGGATCGCCGGATGGTTCTTGTTGCGCTCGACCATGTTCATGTTGCGCCAGACCATGGGCGCGCGGAAGTTCTGGTCGGACCCGCCGCGCGAATAGCCATGCGTCTCGACGTTCGCCTCGTCCATGAGGCAGATGCCGTTGAGGTCGCAGAGATAGTACCAGTAGTCGTCCTGCGGATAGTGGGAGTTGCGAACCATGTTGCAGTTGGCGCGCTTGAGGAGCCGGACGTCCTCTTCCTGGCGCTCGTGCGGAACATAGTGGCCGAACATCGGGTCCGTCTCGTGGCGGTCCGCGCCGTGCAGCTTCACCTTCTGTCCGTTCAGGCAGTACCTCCCGCCGATCAGCTTGCTCTCGCGGAACCCGAAGAGCGTCGACACGCACTCGAGCGACCGTCCGTTTCCCTTGCCATGTTCCCCGTTCCCCATCTTAAGCCCAAGGACGACCTTGTAGCAATTAGGCGATTCAGGGCTCCACAGCTTCGGCTTTGCAACCGTGAAAACGCCGCCCTTCCCGGCGTATGCCTGTCCCAGCACAGGGGTAATCGGGACCTTCTTCCCGTCCTGCGTGAAGAGCGACACCTCGACATCGCCCTGTCCCTGTCCGGCGAGATCGGCCTCGACCTTCATCCTCCAGTCGCCGTCGTAGCGCCCTTCCTGCAGCGGGGCGGCCGTGACGAACAAGTCGCGTATGCGCAGCTTCGGACGACGGATCAGCCAGGCCGAGCGGAAGATGCCCGAAAGGCGGAACATGTCCTGGTCTTCGAAGTACGACCCGTCCGAATAGCGGTAGACCTCGAGCGCGACTACGTTCCTGCCGGTCTTAACGAAATCGGTAACGTCGAACTCAGCCGCGCAGCGGCTGTCCTTCGTGAATCCGACGTACGCTCCGTTGACCCAGAGGTAGTAGAACGAGTCGACGCCGTCGAACTTGAGGAAGACGCGGTCGCCATGCCACTCCTTCGGCAACTCGAAGTCTCGCCGGTAGCTGCCGACGGGGTTGCGCACGTCGCGGTTGGAGAACCACGGCGGCGGCTCGTCCATGACCCGCGGCGGATTGCAGGCGAATGGATACGCTATGTTCGTGTACAGCGCCTGCCCCCAGCCGCCCCTTCCGTTCGCACCGTACGCCTGCCAGCTGCACGGGACCTTGATCGTCTCCCATCCGGAGACGTCGTAGCCGGGCTTTTCGAATCCGACCGGACGCGACGCCGGGTCCTTCGACCACTTGAACTTCCAGTCGCGGTCAGAGTCGAGGCACACCTGCCGCGGAGATTTCCACGGCAAGATCTCGAGCGCGGACTTCTCGTCGGGGAACGGCACGAACGAAGCGCGTGTCGCCTCGCGCCCGAGGCTCATCCGCGTCATGTCCTGCCACTCGTTGCCGTCGATCGCGCGCTAAGGCGCGGCGCAAACCGCAAGACCGAAGACCTGCAACCCCGCAACCAGCGCAACGGCCGTCGCGGACGAATAACTGACGAGCAATGGTTTCCTGTTCTTCATGCCTCAATATTATCATATCCACGGACCTCAATGGAATAGCCCTTTCGGGCGAGGCGGCGATCCGCTGAACCTCAAGACGCGGGCATTCGCGCCACCTTCGTTCATGGCTTTCTAATCCTCTTGTGCGTTACCTTGCCGTCCTTCCACGCGACGTCGACCGTATAGCCGCCGCGCGCTCGGAGTCCGCTGACGGCCCCTTCCTTCGCCCAGCCAGGCGGAAGCGCGGGCAGGAGCTCGACGACGTACTCGCCCTTGCCATTGCGGCGGTGGCTCTGCACTAGCATCTCAGCCATGCCAGCCGTGACGCCGAAGTTGCCGTCGATCTGGAACGGCGGGTGCGAGTCGAAGAGGTTCGGATAGAGTCCCGCTCCGTGACGCTCGGCCGGACGGAAGAGGTTCGCCATGATCTTGCCTGCGCGCTCTCCGTCGCGCAACCGCGCCCAGACGCAGGTCTTCCAGCCCATGGACCAGCCGGTAGCCTCGTCGCCGCGCGCGACGAGGGACTTCTTCGCGGCCTCGAAGAGCTCAGGCGTGTCGGGCGTGATCTCGCTGCCAGGATAGACGGCCCAGAGATGCGAGAAGTGGCGATGGTGGTCGTTCGGGTCGTCTTTGTCCTCGATCCACTCCTGAAGCTGCCCCCAGCGTCCCACATGCTCGGGTTCGAGCCGCGGCAGCTGCTCGCGCACCTTCGCGACAACGGGGTCGCTTTCCATCCGGAGGACCTTCGCCCCATCGAGGACGGCGCTGTAGAGCGCGCGGACGATCTGCGAGTCCATCGCGGGACCCGCGTGCGGCCCGCCGTGCTCGGGCGAAACGGAGGGACACGTCACGAGTGAGTGCGTCTCCGGATGCTCGACGAGCGTCTCCGTGAAGAACTTCGCAGAGTCGAGCATGATCGGGAAGTATTTCTTGAGGAAGGCGACGTCCTGCGAGTAGAGCCAGTGCTCCCAGAGATGGAGCGAGAGCCAGCCCGCGCCCGTCGGCCAGAGCCCCCAGAACGCGCCGTCGACAGGCGCCGTGCCGCGCCACATGTCGAAGTTGTGGTGAAGCACCCATCCGCCCGCGTTGTAGTGCCGGCGTGCCGTGATCCGTCCGCTCTCCTGCAGTTCCGGCAGCGCATTGAAGAGCGACTGGTGCAGGTGCGACAGGTTGCAGACCTCGGCCGGCCAGTAGTTCATCTGGACGTTGATGTTGCAGGTGTACTTCGAACCCCACGCGGGGTTGCGCGATTCGTTCCAGATTCCCTGAAGGTTCGCGGGATCGCCGTCGGGACGTGTCGACGAAATCAGGAGGTAGCGTCCGTAGTCGAAGACAAGCTTGGCGAAGGCGGGATCGTTGCCCTCCTCCTCCAGCTGGAGCCGACGCTCGGTCGGCAGCTTCGCGCGATCCGGCATTCCGGGGAGATTCAGCTTGACGGCGCCGAAAGCCGCGCGGTAGGCGGACTCGTGGCGCCGCCGGAGCTCGTCCGCGCCCGTCGCCGCGTACTTCGCGAGCGCCGCGTCTGCATCGGACGCCGGATCGCCCGCGAGAAGCTTCCAGCTCTTCAAATCAGACGCCGCGACGATGCGGATTTCGAGCGCATCCGCGTTCGCGACACGCACCTTCCCGTCCGCAACGGACATCGTGCCGTCCTTCAGCCGCAGCTCCGCGCGCGCGGCGAACTTGACGCCGCCCGGCGACACCTCGCCGTCAAAGCACATCACGTTGCCGCGAACGGCGTGGCGCGATCTGTCGTGCGCGCTCGCGAACTCAACAGCGACATCCAAGCGCCCCTTTTCGCGCGCGCGGACGCGATGAACGAGGAGTTCATGGGCCCAGAGCGGCGCGAAGCTCTCCTGCTGGATCTCGACGCCACCAACCGTGAATCGCGCAACGTGGCGCGCGCGCTCCAAGTCGAGCTCGCGACGAAGTCCGTCGACCGGCTCACCGAAGTCGAGCCTGAGGTCGCCGAGGGGCTGGTAGCTCGCCTGCCCGCGGGGATTCCCCATGAACTTCTCGTCTGCGAGCTTCGACGCCTCGTCGCGCTTGCCCTCGAAGACGAGGCGGCGCATCTCGGGAAGGAACGCCGACGCGCCTTCGACGGAATAGTCGTGCGGACGCCCGCTCCAGACGCGGTAGTAGTTGAGCTGCAGGCGCGTCGTCCGGTCGACGTTGACCATCGCCGCCATGCCGCCGTTGCCGATCGGATAGTATCCGTTCCAGTCTCGCGCCGGCGCGTCGCTCCAGAGGGATTCCGCGTCTGCAGCGCAGACTCCGCAGACGGCAAACGCGATTCCGACAAACAACTTGCTGATCGACTGCATGGGCGACTCCTTATCTTCCGGTGAAAACGCACTCCTCGCGGAACTCCTCCGGCGGAACGTATCCGTGGTTGGAGCCCTGCACGAACTTGATTGACTTCGGACACTTCAGGTTGTTGTACAGGACCTGCACGGTCGAAGGCGGCGCGATGTAGTCGCCAAGTCCCACGCGCTCGATATCCACGCGCTGCGTCCTGCGGACGCGCTTGGCCATGTTGACGGGATCGTAGTATCCGAGCGCGTCCTGCCATTCCGGGCGCCACCCGCCCATCCGCCCCTGCTTCTCGCGCGAGGCGAGGTCGCAGCACCACGTGACATACGGCGTCGCGCGGGAGACCTTCGGATCGAGCGCAACGGCCCACATGGTCTGAAGCCCGCCCTGGCTGCCGCCGTGCACCTCGAGGTCCTTCCCGTTCCACGCCTTGAGCTTCTCGAGAAACTGGAGAGCGCGCAGGACCCTGAGCGCCATGCCGTTCCAGTACGCCGTCTCGGGGTCGGAGTTCTCCTTCTTGTCAAACGCATAGCCCTCGAGCTCCTTCTTCAGCGCCTCGTAGTAGGCCGCATCCGCGCCGAACTCGGGCATGTTGAATCCGTGCGCGTTGATGTGGAGGATGATCTTGTCCGCCGGACGCCACATAGCGCCGCGCTCGTGCGCCGGGTCTGGCGCGTAGATGCCGTAGCCGTCCAGTTCGAGAAGCGCGGGGTACTTGCCGGGCTTTGTCGGAATCGACAGCTCGCCCGTCACGGGACGCTTCCCCGCGCAGGCGATTTCGACGATGTAGATCTTCACGTCGGGCGTGCAGCTCTTTGCCTCGGCCTTTCGGACCTTCATCGGCACCTTCGCGAGCCGCGCGAGCTCGCGCGCCCAGAACTTGTCGAAGTCCTTCGGCTCCGGCTGGCTCTTGAGCTTCTCCGGCTCCACGGCTGCGCCGCCGTCGAAGAAGACGCGCTTCTCGCCCTTCTCGAACTGGTTCATGGGGCGCTTCCCGTCCGGCGTCAGCTCGTTGTCTGCGAAGTCCTGCAGGTAGTCCTTGCCGTCGGCGCCGATTATCGCCGCCTCGAGCCGCACGAAGCCGGGCTTGTCCATCTTCGCCGCGAGCG
>JAEEGL013469391.1_pt1 | contig 12305 bp, 8 predicted proteins | sample 9134231 | NCBI WGS metagenome assembly JAEEGL01 (sample SAMN16246548, study PRJNA631951) | gut metagenome | biome: gut microbiome; feature: rumen; material: fiber-attached | host: Bos | place: Iran: Karaj | collected 2018-10 | reverse complement strand
GAAATTGCCATAATTTTCAGAAATTATTTCATTTAATTCATCTTCAATAAACCTTTTACATCTATAAACAAGAAATTGTTGTTCTAAAGATAAATTTAATTCATTAATTCCTTTTAATATTTTTTCAGCATGTTTTCTTTTATTCATTTTCTTTAATAAATATAATGAATAAGCAAATCTTACATCAATTGAATTTGGAAATCTTGATAAACAAAGAGAAAAAAGATATTCAATATGCTGAAATAAAAAAACTTTTCCATCATTTCCAAATTTAAGACAATTTAAATATTTTTTTAAAGCACATTCTTTAATAATACAATCTTCTTCATATAATATAATATAACCATTTAAAGTTAATGAACAATTTCTATTTAAATCTTTATTTTCAACTAAATAAATTAATTCTTGAATATGTTCTAATAATTCAGAATCTTTTTCATTATATTTTATTTTTTTTAAAATTTTATTAAGATTTTGTTTATTTCTGATTAATATAATAAAACAAAATATAGGTTCTGTAATAAAAAAAATTCCTAAACAACCATCAAAAGTTGTATGCCTAGTAAATTTACCTATTAATAAAATAAAAGAAGCCCAAAATAAAGTAAAAGATAAAAATTGATTTAAGAAATTTAATATATTTTTATTATATCTAATATAATAAAAATTGAAACACATAGTAATAAAAGTAAATATTAAACAAGAAAAAATTAATATATAATGAACATTTTCTCCTCCTTCTACAAAAACAAAAATAATAGTAATAAATATTTTAGTAAAAGCTAAAGCAACTTCTGGCTTAGAAGTTGTTTTTGAAATATTATTTTTTGATTTTCCTAAAGAATATTCATAAAATATTGTTAAAGATAATAAATTTATAGGAATAAATAATACTATACTTATAAGAGATAATATACAATTAATATAATAAATCACACTTTTACATTTTAAATCATCAGTATATAAATTTGTTCCATGGTCAGTACAATCAAATGAAGTCATAAATACAAAAAAAATTGGAAGAAAAAAAGTTGATGATGTTAAAGGAATAATAATTCTTGCCGTTTTTAAACTTATATTTATTGTTGGATATTTTTTTTTTGAATTATAAATTGCTATTTTTATTAATATTACAAATATTAATAAATTTATACATACACAAAAATAAAAAATTGTTAAATATACTAATTTATTTCCTTTTGAAAATGTTATTAATAAAAAATAGCTTATTACTGAACTTATTTCATTATAACGTTTTTTTTTTTTCCATTCAACATCAAACTATAAAAATTAAATATTAGAATATTTTTATTTACATATGAATCAAAGGGAAAATATAATAATTGAATATATTGAATTATTAAACTGAGACATTCTAATAAAATATTTGATTTATTATCTTTTAATAAAAGGAAGAATAAATTAAATAAAGTATTTTTTATTTTTTTTTGAAATTTTACATATTTACTTTCATGTTCTGATAAATGGATTTTTAATAAAGTATCATTTGATTCATTAATTGACATTAATTTTCCTATTAATAAAAATTATCTTATTATTTTTTTTTGATTTATAAAATTTTTTAATGGAAGAATAATAATTATAGATTATCGTTTTTTAGAATATCTTTGAATATTTGAGAAATAATTTGAATTAATTTTGATTTCATTTAATTATATAAAAAATAAAACAAATATTATATTTAACATTAATAAAATAAAACTTTTTAAAAAAGTATTTTTATAAAATATAACAATATATATTAATAACTGTATTAATAAAATATTATAATCTAATTAATCTTTTTTCAATTTTTCTCTTTCATCATATTCATAATAATTTTGATTTTTATTATTATTTGAATTTTCAGTATTTTCATTATTATATTTTTTTAAAAGTAAAGAAGCTCCATAAGGAATTCCTATTATTGGACAAGCAATTAAAACTGCTCCAAAAGCAAAATTTTTTGCAGAAAAATCATTTTTAAAAAAATTTGAAAAAGTATTTTCACTTGACATAATTTTTTTTATTAATTTAAAAAGAGTAGTTTTTTATACTTATTATTAATTTTTTTTATTCGTTTTTTTTGAAATTTTTTTAATATATTTAAGTTATATTTAATTATAATATATTGAAAAAAAAAATCATTTCCCAAAAAATTTAATTAAAAAAATAAATGGAAAATCATGAAATACCAAAATTAAACATAAATGTAAATTTTGAAAAGAAAAATCATCAAATATTAATTAATTACTTAATAAAAGTAGGTGAATTAAAGCAAATAATTTTTACTCATTTTCAAGTAGATACAATGAATTATTGTTTATATTATAAAAATGCAAAATTACAATTTGAAGATAATAGACCACTTTCATTATTTTTTTATAATGATAAAAAACCTCTTTTATTTCTTATAGATAAAAAAACAATTTTTCCTTTAAAAAAACCTTCTACAAAAATAACAATATTTTCAAATTTAAAAGAAGAAAAAATATTAAAACAATTAATCCAATTTTTCCAATTAAAAAATATTCCTTTTAACGCAAAAGTAGATAATTCAATTAATGGAATATATAATATTCATTTTAAAAATAAAAGAATAGCAGAAGATTTTAAATTTTTTTTTGAACAAAATAAAAAATCATATTCAAATTTAACAACATCAAGAAAAAAAAATTATGTGAAAAAATCTTTATCAACAGATAATATAAATAGAAATTATGAAATAAGAAAAATAAATAAAATAAAACTTCCAAAAATAAAAAATAACCCAAAAGAGAAAACAGATTATTCTTTTATTAAAAAAACAAAAGATAATTACCAAGGAATGTATTTATTTCCATATATGTCTGCAGAAGAAAAATATTTAAAAGAAGCTTATGAAGATAAAGTAAATTGGATTTGTAAACAAAATTTTATAGTTAGTGTTGGTCATTATAAAATGAAAGATAATTTTATTAAAAATTATGTCTCTGCTACTCCAAGTGAACCTCCTGTTTGCCATAAATTTAGAGAAGTTAATAAAAAGAAATGGATTAATAAAAAAGGATTTTTCCTTTAAGGTTTTGTTTTTATTAAAATTTTCATTTTTTTTTTTTTTTGTATATAAGTGACTTTTATATCTTGTTTTTATTATTGTTTATTTTTAGACTAAAACTTTTTTAATTTTATGTTTTATGAGATTTTTTAAATTTTTTTTTCATTTTTTTATATTTTTTGAATGATATTTAAAACCGAATTAGTAGATAAATGAATAACTATTAAATAATTATAATAATAGAATAAAATAAATAAATTAAAAAAATGAAAAAACTATTAATAAAAACTGACTTTATTTTCAATAAATATAATAAAATAATATATATAAACATCAAAAAGAAAAAAAAAATAAAAAACAAGAAAACAAAAATAAAATTTTTTACAAACAATAAAAAAAAAATCAAATAAAAAAAAAATATAATTTAAAAAAATGAGTAACCCTAACTCAAGTTTAGAAGATCCATTATTAGACCCAAACACTGAGAATTCTCAATATATATCTCTCCAGCAAAAATTTAATGAAATATTTAATCCTAAATTACCAAATTCAGAAAAATACGTAAAATTTAAAACCTGTTTTCCTTCCTTATCACATTTAGCAAATAATTTAAATGTTCATTTAAATTCAGGAATAGATACAGCTGATCAAGAAGATATATTATTAAGAAAGAAATATTTTACAAAATATGAAGATACTATAAAACCTCAATCTCAAAGTTTATTTTATTTTATTAAAATTGCTTTTACAGATGAAATTTTAGTAGATTTAATAAATGGTTCAATTATAGGAGGAATTGTAGCTAGTTTTAAAGATGGAATTTTAAAAGGTTGGATTGATAGTATTATTATAATGATTTCTGTTTTAATTGTTGCTTTCATTTCTGCTTTTTTTAATTATAGAAAACAAAAAAAATTTATTTGGCTTGTTGAAAGATTAAATGAAAAAATTATTTTAGTTAGAAGAAATAGACATTTAACAAGTATAAAAATATCAGAAATATTAACTGGTGATATTGTTAAAATTCAACAAGGAGATTCAATAAATTTAAGTGGAATATTAATAAAAGGTCATTTAATATGTAGAAATATATCTAATAATAATTTAAATGATATGAAAAATGATATAGAATTAGATTCAGAAGATGATAATAAAAATTTAATATTTGCAAATAATAATGAAATATTATCAGTAGTAGAAGGAGAAGGAGATATGTTAGTAATATTACCAGATCAAAGTTTATTTTCAATAGATGAATCTCTTCAAGATAAAAATAGTATTTTATATCAATATGTTAAATCAGAAGATTTAGAATCTGATGATTCAGAAACAAGTGAATTAAATTTAGAAATACATTCTGTTGCAGAACAAATAGGAAATATAGGGGTAATAATGGGTGCAATATTAGGTATAACAATGTTATTGAAAACAATATATAATAATTATGTATTAAAATTCTTTTCACCTTTAGATTTCCTTATGGCAGTTATTGATGCTTGGATAATGAATGAAACTTTAAAAGTTGTTGCAATTCCAGAAGGTTTACCAATGTCTTCTTCAGTTTCACTTGCTTTTAGTATTGAAAGTATGATTAATGATAAAATATTACTTAATCATATTAATAAAATTCCTTCTGTTGCAAAAATGAATTATTTATTAATTAACAAATCTACTGTTACTAATGGTTTACCTCAAGTTAAAGAAGCTTGTATTAGTGGTCAAATCCTTACTGAAAGTAATAATTGTAAAGATATTATTGAAGATGTTTTATTTAATTCTAGTAGTAAAGTTGAAATTGAAAAAGGAGAAAAAATTCTTTCTAAAAATGGGAATAATTCACTTTTTGACAATGCTGTTTTTTTGATGTTAATTGATAATTGTCCTAAAGAATTTAATGCTAATTTAATGGAAGAATCAGAATTTGATAGAGATAATAAAATTAAATTAAGAATTCCATTTAGTCATGAATATAATTATATATTAAGTGTTGTTGAAGGAAAAGAAATTAAAGGAAAAAAAAATTATAAAGCTTTTATCAAAGGTTATACTGATAATGTTTTAAATATGTGTACTAATTATGTTGATAAAAGTTCAGGAAGTGAAGTTATTAAAAAAATAGATGATAAAATTAAAAATATTATAAAAGATTATGATAATAAATCTTATTCTGTTTTAATTTTAGCTGAAAAAAATGTTGATGATTGTGAATTAAAAGAAGATTTTTATCAAGATTTTACAATAAAAGCAATTTTAGGAATTGGAGAAAGTTTTCAAAGTAATATAAAAAATTCAATTAAAAAATGTGAAAATTGTGGTATTCATTTAAAAATGTTAACAAATGATAAAATATTAACTTCATTAAAAGCATGTGAAAAAATAAATTTAATTGAAAAAGGTGATGTATCAACAACATTAAAATCTCTTTCTTCTAATGAAAAAATAAGTGTAGGAAAAATAAGTTTAGTTGATTTAGCTCAAGCAGCAAATACAATATTTAGAATTGGAATGTATGGAGATGACTTTTTAAATTCAATAGGAGGTTTTTCAAAAATAAATTTAAAAGAAGAAAATAATAATGATAATAATAATAATAATAATATTAATGAAATAGAATCTCATCATCAAATTCTTTCATCATCATTATCTTCACCAAATTATACAAATGAAAAATATATAATAGTAAATGAAAATAAATTTAGAGAACATTTAAAACATATTAAATTATTATCAAATTGTACAAACGAACAAAAAAGAGTTTTCATAAGTGGAATAAAGCAATTGAACCCAATAAAAAATAGAGTAGGATTTGTATATAATTCCCAATTAGATATTGATGATGATCAATGTCTTTCAATAGCAGATATAACATTTAATTCAAATCCAAATTTATCAAATAATAAAGGAGATGTAATATTATTATCAAATAATTTTACAACAATAATATCATCATTATGTCATGCAAGAAATATATATGATTCAATACGTAAATTTATTCAATTTCAATTAACAGTATGTGTAGTAACTGTATCTTATTGTGTATTAGGAAATTTTTATTATGTAGATGCTCCTTTATCAACAGTTCAAATGCTTTGGATAAATATAATAATGGATGCTTTAGGTGCTTTTGCTTTAGCAACTGATAAACCAGAAAATGAATATTTATTAAAATATAAACCTTATTCAGGTAAATTATTTAATCAAGTCACTTTCGTTAATATTACTACTCAAAGTATATATCAATTAACTTTCCTTTTAATTTTCCTTCTTTATGGTCATTATATTTTAGGTGTTCCAAGTGATAGATATTTAAGACATCATCAATGGAATGATATAAACGGTTATCAAATTTCTTTTTCTTATCATTTATTAATAAGTATGACTGTTGTTAATATGATTAATTGTAGAAAAGTTCATGTTTCTGAAAAAAATGTTTTTAGAGGAATATTACATAATAAATATTTTCTTACTGTTGTTTTTATTATTGTTCTTGTTCAAGAATTACTTGTTATGTTTGGAGGAAGATTTGGAAGAATGCATCCAATGAGTTTAAATGAAATTTGCTTATGTTGGGGTATTGCTTCTATAAGTTTACTTATTTGCTTTTGTTCTAAATTATTCTTAGATGATGATGAAATTTATGATAAAGATTTAGATTTTGATCTTCCTCATAAGAAAAAAATCAAATTAGTTCTTAAAAAAAGAGAAGGTAGAAATCTATTCAAAAGTAGAATTAAAGTTGTTCATAATAATGATAAAAATTAAATCCTTTTTAATTTAGGTATTTTTTTTTAACTTTTTTTTTATTTTTCTTATTTTTTTTTTTGTTTGACTTTTTCTTTTTGGAGATTGATTAAAAAGGATTTTAAACAATTTATTTAAAAATAAATATTGTTTTTTATTTTTTGAAAAAAATAAATTTGGATTTCTCATAATAATAAAAATATTATTTTTAAAAACAATGAGAGTATTTTCTTTCATTATATTCTTTTTTTTTAATTACATTAAATCTCTAGACTACATAAGACAAGAATTAAATCCAAAAAACTTATTAAGATTTATCTTTGAAAATAATAATTATCTTTTTTCTTTAAATTTCAGAAAATTTCCAAATAATAATATTCATATATTAGTTAAATCTGAAAATTCCTCTTATGAAAAAACAAAAATTAAATATGCTTATATTGAAGAAGAGTGTGAACCAATGAATATTTCAATTCCAATAAATTTACTTGATATTAATATTATAAATGAAACAAATGTTTTTGGAGGAATTTCTTATTATTTTGACATTGAAAAAAAAAATGAATATAAACAAGTTATTTTGTTGGTTCATGATACTATTAATTCTAATTCTTTTATTGCAAATACTATTTTTGATCAATCTTCTATTAATCTTTTAAAATTTGAAAATGAAAATATAATTAATTTAAATGGAAAACCATTTTTATCTGCAATAAAAACTTCAGGAAGTAATTCTTATTATTTAAATTTGTTTTCAAATAATAATTTTATTCAAAGTTCAGGAATTTATTGTTTTGGTTCTTCAAGAGAACTTTCTAATGATTTTCTTTTTCATGATTTATCGAATATTAAAAATTATCATAAAATAAATTTAAATGAAAAAGATAATTTTTATATTAATTTGAATTCTTATGAAAATATAAAAACAATTTATTTTGTTTATAATTCAACTTCAATAGGATCATTTAGTATGAAAATAAGTCAAAAACCTTATTTAATAAATTATAATTTAGAAAATGTTTTAAATTTACAAATTTCATCTCAAATTACTTTATTTAATAGTAAATTGAATGATTCTGCTTTTCATTATATTTTCTTTAAACACGAAAAAAACATCATTATTGATGAAATATATTATTATATTTCTGAAAAGGAAAAAGAAACTGATTATTATATTAAAGAATTTCAATGTTCAAATAAACAAAATAAAGATAAAAGTGAATCTTATTATTATTGTGATATTCAAAATTTTAAAATTAATAATACTTTTAGTCTTGTTTTATATACTCAAAATGAAGGAAGTTTTTCTATTAAAAAAAGAAATTTTAATCAAAATAATTATCAAATTATTTCTATGGATAATCCTAAAAATTTATCATCATCAAATGAAAATGAAAGTCAATTAATTTATTTCCAAAATACAAATCAAAATGAAATTATTTATTTAAAATTATCTCATAATATTCAAATCCCTTTATCATATAAATTTTATTTATCCAATCAAGATATAAATGATATATTTGATATTCCAGATGAAGAAATTGAATCAAAAGAACTTATAAAATTAAATTTAGATAAAAATGAAATAATATATTTAAGTGTTAATGTTTCAAATATTAATAGTGATTTAATTACTTTAATATCTCTTTTAAATTTCAAAGATACAATTAATGTTGAACAAACAAGTGAAAATGAAGAAAAAGGAGAAAAAAAACAAATTGAAAAATATAAAGAAGGAAATGGAAAATTTGAAAATAAAATTTTTTATCTTTTACTTGATATAGAACAATTTAAAATAGGAGAAAAAATTTATATGAAATTTAAAGTTAATTCTCAATTAAGTTCTAATATTTATTACTCATTATCGGAAAATAAATTAGAACTTTATAATTTAAGTTATAAAATATCGACTTGTGATAATGAAGAAAACAATGGAAATATAAATTATTATTGCACTTATGAAAAAATGAGTGAAAATGATAATTCAATTAAATTTATTTTATATGGAAAAAAAGGAGATACAATTTACTTTCAAAATACTGAAAGTTATGAATATATAAAAAAAGAAGAAAATAAAAATAATTCCTCTTGGTTTACTACATTCATTATTATTGTTTGTATAATAGGGGTTATTATAGTTTTTTTATATATAAGACATAAAAAAAAATTAAAAGCAGTTTCATTAGAACCATTAACAGCTTTTTAAAAATAAATAAAAATAATTTAAAATAAATGAAAATAATTTTAAATATTATTATAGTATATTAAAAGAAGAAGAATAAATTTAATAATGCCTAAATTTAGTTTTAAAGAACAAAATAAATTAAATTTAACAATAATGTTAAATAAAATTGGATTAAGTAATTTATTTAATGATAAAGAATCTAATTTTAATAAAATTTTACACGAACAAATTATGTCTTAATAATATTTTTCAAAATAATTTACTTGATGTTGATGAAAATGGAAATGAATTACCTAATAATAATATATTTCCTTCTATTTTTTCTTCCAATAAAGAAGTTGTTGTTAATAGACCATTTTTATTTATTATTATTAATAATAAATTTTCAAATGGAAAAGATATTATTTTGTTTGCAAGAATAAGATCTTTAAATTAATAAATAAATGATTTAATTTTTTTAAAAAAATATATTAATTTATTTATATATTATTTCTTTTTTTTCAATCAAATATATTTTATAAACAAAGTTTAATTTATTATTTTTATTTGTAATTTTTTAAAAATAAAACAATTTATAAAAAGATTATAAAATAATTATCTAAAAAATGAAAACTGTAATAAAAATAAGAATGACAAAAAATTCTAGTCTAGTTTTTTTTTTATTTTTATTTTTTATCATTCTCATTTCTATATTTTTCTTTGTAGATTATATGTTACCTAAATTAAATTATAAAAAACTTCACTCACAGATTGATAATAATTTAACTGAGTATAATTATTCTCTTTTAGTGGATAATTTAACTAAGTATAATTATTCTCTTTTTGGAGAACCTAATTATACAAAAATAAAATTTAAAAAAACTTATATTATTTCAAATGGAGATTATGAATACGCCAAATATATAAAATCTAAAATGAATGAAAATTTTGATAACATTGAAATCATTGAAAATAATAATACAATAGTACAAAATATTAGTTATGAATTTGAATCTCTATATCCAGTAATAGAGATAAAAAATAAAGAATCAAATAATGAAAACAAAGAAATTGAAATATTTTTTTTCAAAAATCATAACTTTTATATTCCTTATTATAAAGAAGTTATCTTTTATTCTGATCTTCAAATTACCATAATTAATTTTTTAAAAAATATTTCAAATATAGATTTTCCTCCAACAATAAAAGTAGAAACGATGATTTACACTTTAACAAATATTTCAAATGTTTCAAATGTAGATTTTCTTCCAACAATTCCTATAATATATAAGAAACAGGAATTATATGAATATTCTGATTTGAATATATTTTTAATTATTTATTTTTTAGTTTTTCATTTACATTCTATTTATCTTTTTATAAGAATGGTAAAAGAAAAAGAAAATAATTTAAATGATTTATTATATAGACAGGGAATTACAAAAATACAAAATTTTTTATCTTGGTTTATTATTTATATTATTCATTTTTCAATTCCTTTTTTATTGATAACTTTTTTTTTTTCATCACTCTTTACTATGAAAATATTTTGTTTTTTTATTATTTTATTTGTTCATATTTTATTTTTATTAAATAATTTTAGTTTTTTATTATTTTTAAATATTCTTTTCACAAAACATCAAATAATTTTTTCGATTCTTAAAATAATGTTCTTAGTCTCAATAATGTTTTTTATTTTATATTTTTTTTCAAATTCAGATGGTGATTCAAAATTATTAGCAACTTTCATTTTAGTATTTCCAACTAATTTTTATATGTATGCAATGAATTTTATTTTTAAATGTTATAACAATAATTCTTTTGACTGGAAACATTTATCGTTTAATATTAATGGAGAATATAACTTTTTTGATTTTATTATTTTTGCTATTATTTCTACAATTATTTTCTGTTTATTGTCAATTATAATATATTTCATTCAAAATTATAAATGTTTGAAAAAGAAAAATGAAAATATAGAAAATACCTTTCCTTTCCAAATAAATGATTCAATAGAAGATTCTTTATTTAATCAAGAATTTAATGAAAAAGAATTAAACTTTAAAAATGAAAATAATTATTTAAACATTAAAAATATAACTAAAGAATATGGTGATTTTAAAGCAATTGATAATTTATCATTTGATTTATTTCCTGGAGAAATATTTTGTTTATTAGGTCATAATGGAGCTGGAAAAACTACTTTAATTAAAATTATTTCTGGAATTGAAGAACCAAATGAAGGAGATATATTATTAAATGGAATATCAATATTAAGTGATAAAAAGTATTTTATTCAAAATATTGGAGTTTGTCATCAAGAAAATATTTTATTTAATGAATTAACAGTCGATGATCACATTTATTATACATTAAAGTTAAAAAGAAAAATCAAAAATAAAGATGAAATTGATTTTTATATTAAAGATATAGGTTTAGAAGAAAAAAGAAAGATTTTATGTAAAAATTTATCTACAGGTCAAAAGAGGAAATTATGTATAATATTATCTTTAATAGGAAATAATAAAATAATATTATTAGATGAACCTACTTCAGGTCTTGATGCAGTCGGAAGAAGAGAATTATGGAAATTTTTACAAAGAAATAAAGGAGATAAAATAATAATATTAACTACTCATTCTTTAGAAGAAGCTGAATTTTTAGGAGATAGAATTGGAATTATTAAAGAAGGTAAATTAGTTTGTTCAGGAACTTCTTCATTTTTGAAGAATAAATTTCCTCATGGATATAATATTAATTTATTAATAAATTCTAGATTTAATTATGAAGATAGACAACAAATTTTCAATGATTTAAAAGAAATTGATTCAACTTCTTTTATTAAAGTATCTTCTGATTCATTATTTAAAATTAATTTTAATGATTCAAATGAAAATATTATAAATGCAGTTTTTAAATATATTGAAGATTCAAAATATACTTGTAATATTAATAAATATACAGTATCTACTACATCACTTGAAGATGTTTTTATTAATTTAAATCTAAAAGAATTTTCGAATCAATTATTAAAAATTCCTCAATGTATTCAAGTTGTTGAAAATAATGAAGATAAAATAATGTAAAATAATAAAGTTTCCATTGTAAATCAATTTTATGGTAATTTTATAAAAAATGTTTGGGTTTTTTCAAGTCATTATACTAATTATATTGGCCCAATAATAATGTTTATTATTTTTTTTTCTGTTTTACTAATTTTTAATGGAAAAAATAATAAATCCGAATCATTAATTAATAATAGTAAATTTTATATTGATTCAAATGATAGTGATTACATTACAAATACAACTTATTATAAAAATTATAATGAAAATATAATTATGAATAAAGTAAATTTTGAAG
>JAEEGL012114804.1_pt1 | contig 12305 bp, 11 predicted proteins | sample 9134231 | NCBI WGS metagenome assembly JAEEGL01 (sample SAMN16246548, study PRJNA631951) | gut metagenome | biome: gut microbiome; feature: rumen; material: fiber-attached | host: Bos | place: Iran: Karaj | collected 2018-10 | reverse complement strand
GCAAAGCTTTGCCGGGAGGACTGCCTGCTTAACCTCTCTCAGGTGAGGTCTGCGGTGTACGTACACCCATGTGAGCAGATACACACGGGGACGGTAGCCTTAGGCTGCTACGAGCTCAGTCTTGTCTGCAATTACTTGCAAGTTCCCGTTTTTTAAGGAGGCCAACGAGAATCCTCCACCCGCTTTCTCAGCTTCGGCGACCCCGTCGAAACCGGTACATCCCCATAAGGACTTTCCGTAAAGCAGTAAGCTATTATAACGCGTGGGAAGGGAAAATAAAACCACATCGTTTGTGCAACAAAAAAGCATCCCGATCGCTCAGGATGCTTTAAAATGAACCTGTTAATATAGTTTACTGTTCTTCGTCGAAGTTTAAGTCCTTGGAAACATCGTAAGGCTGATACTCGCGGTCGAGGATCTCCTTGGCGCTGGCAATCTCATCTTCAACGCTCTGAGCCTGTCTCTGTTCGTAATTCTCAGGCTTGCTCTGGTCATCGAGCTCTTCAGAGGTTGCTCTTTCGGTCTTGTATTCAATGGATTCGGGATCGAGTCCGTCATACTTCATGAAAGGGTTGCAAAGGAATTCGGTTCCGCAATAGTAGCACTTGAGAGTGAAGGGGACCTGCTCCATTTTCTGCATTCCTTTTCCGCAGGAAGGGCAGTTGACGTTATTCTTGAAGTCTTTCCTAAGGCTTAGCTGAGCTGCTTCTCTTAAGTGAAGATTAAACTCAACGTTTGTGAAGCCGTGGTCTTTAAGCATGCGCCACATAGCGTGAAGCAGGATCTGCTGCTGGTTAACGGTATCCCTTAAGATCTCGACTTCCTTGATCGACTGGAATTCGTTCTTGATACTGCCATCGGAAGAGAGAGCCGCGTCAACCTCGTCGACGTTCTTCATTTTTGACAGCTGCTTTAAAGTGTTCAGGTCTAAGTTTTCGCTCATAGCAGTACCTTCTTTCTTTGTCTGTTGAAATCAGATTATATTAGATTTGTCAAAAAAACAATACTAACCCTTTTTGAATGTGGAACAGAAAGTGGCAATGGCCGCGACCATCTCATATCTGTTCTTAGTGTCTGCAAGCCTCTGGTCATCGTCTTTGTTTGAGAGATAGCCGAGCACGATCTGGAAGGATCTTATGCTTGAGGCATAGTTCAGACCCGTGTATTTATTTGTTGCCTTGCTGCCGCGGAAGTTTGTCTTGCCGGCCTTGGCCACGAGTTTTCCGAGTTTGTTCGCATTGGCTTTCTTATTCAGTTTGCCCGAGTTGGGAATATATACGCGGACACCTTTGACTTTGTTATTGTAGCCGGCATCGGCGTGGAGCCTGATGAAAAGGGTGGGTTTGGCTTTGACGGCTTTCTGCGCTCTTTCTTTATTGGAAATGTTTACGTTATTCTCGGTTCTTGTCATGATTACGGTCGCACCGCATTGCTCCAGATAATCCTTGAGCATTAACGCCGTATCAAGAGTTAATTCGTATTCTTTCTGGTTGGTGACAACACCGGTAGTTCCGCAGGTGCAGCGGGACTTTCCGTTCTTTGTGCCTTTCTTGAAGGGCTCTTTCTTATAATCGGTCTTTTCCTGATGACCCGGGTCGATCACAACTTTAATGCCCTTAAGTTTAGGAGCGTTGCTCTTGAGCGGGACGGACGTGGGAGCGGGAGTGTCTGCAGGCTGTTCAGTCGGATCCTCCGTTTTCTCGGTTTCTTCAGAAGCGGTGGGGAGAGGGGCGACGGTAGGAGCGGCTTTAGTCTCTGTTTCTTCAGCAGCGGAACTTTCCTGCTGTGTAACGGGAGTAGTCTCGGGAGCTGCCGTAGGAGAAGACATACCCGGGAACTTGCCAGACAGAATCGCATATACCGCACCGCCTGCCAGTGCAATTGCGAGAAAAGAGCTTAAGAGCACAATAGGAGTCTTGCTACGGGTTTGTTTCTTTGTATGGATGGGGACTTTGGTAAATGCCTGAGGATCAGCATTTGCCGGTTGATTTGCGACAAATGTGAATTCCGGATATTTCTTGCTTGAATCGGAAGAAGGGAAGTCCGGCTTTGAAATCTCGGCTTTGGCCGGGATAGTCTCATTAACTCTGTCGGCTTTTGCAGAAGCTTTATCTGCAATGATTTTCTTTATGGATTCGTATTCTGCGATTACTTCTTTGATGAAAGATTCTTTTTCATCTCCTGAAAGAGTATCCAAGTGTTCCTGGAGAAGCTCTCTTTTAACGCGGGGAAGTTCGCCCATTATCTGTTCAAGCTTGGAATTGTTCTCTTCTGACATAACGTTTATCTCCTTAAAGAAAATAATATCATTATTGTTTTTGAGAACAAAATGCTGTTTGGTAATATTCAAAAAACAGTATTGCACAATGAATAGTAGTGTGCTATATTCAATACTGACATGGAAAGCAGAGCGCAATCGAGTGAAGGAAGTCCGTGTCATTTTCGAATAAGGGGGAATAATATGAACAATCAGTTCAAGAAAGGAGTACTTGATCTGTGCGTGCTTGCGTTCCTTGACAAGGGCGACAGCTACGGTTACGACCTGGCTGACAGTCTTACGGCGAAGATGAATATTGCAGACGGAACGGTGTACCCGATCCTTCGCAAACTCGCAGCTGAAGGAAGCGTATCCACGTATCTCAAGGAATCTCAGAACGGACCACCGCGGAAGTATTACCACCTCACGGACGAAGGCCGTAAGAGACTGCAGAGTGATAAAGCAGAATGGAAAGAATTCTCTAAGGCAGTCGACGGCATCATCAATGAGAAACAGGGGGAAGAATCAGATGAATAAAAAAGAATATCTTGATACGCTCGGGAAAGCTCTCGGCGCAATGCCTTATAAGGACGTTAATGAGATCCTCTATGAGATCGGAACTCATTTCTCCGAAGGCGCGCTCAAGGGTAAGACCGAGGAGGAAATAGCTGAGGGACTTGGTGATCCCGAAGAACTCGCAACATTGTACAGGGAAGGCATGAAGCTTCCGGAGATCATGAAGAAGCGCAGCAACGCTTTTACTGATACAAAGACCGGAGCTGACGGACGCAGCAAGCTCTTCGTAGTCCTTTTCAATGCTTTTGTTGGAATTGAGTGCTGGCTTCTGATCCTTTTCGCGATCTTCGTTGCAATAGGACTTCTGGTATCATCTCTCGGCGGTATCGCTGCCATCATCACAGGCATCTGCACCGGCGGCATCACATACTATCTGGTTCCGTTTATCTTCCTGGCTGTTACCTTGCTGTTCTTCGCAATATTCCTTTTCATCCTCGTGATACTCGGAATAAAGTACTTCGCAAAGGGAACCAAGGCATATATCAACTGGAATAAGCGGATCTGGAAAAAGGGATTCGGGGAGGCATGACATATGAGCAAAGGTGATATCAAGTTACTTATAACCGGCGTGATCTCGCTGTTCCTTGCAATGGTAATGGGAGTCGTCACACTTATAGTTTTTGCTTTCGGCCTTGGCGGAAAGTTAAAAGAGATAGATTGGAGCAAGACGTTTGGCGGAATGGGCCAGAAAATAGAGAGACCTGCAGATTGACAATAACAGGGGTAGATTAAGAAAACTTTCTGAATAAGGGATTTGAGTAAGAAGATGGGGTTGCCTTAAGTGATAATTCACCGAAAGGCAACCTCTTCTTATTGCAAAAAATTATTTACCCTGATAATTCGTCTCGGGATCCCAGTACATGTCTTCCTGACGGTGCATCCACTCGGAAAGGGCTTCAGTCATCTTGTGGGCATCATTATCAAAGTCTTTGCCGTACAAAGGCTTGCCGACATAAATCCTGATCTTTCTGCGATGGAAACCGTTGAGGGGATGAGGATGCTTTGAAGTACGGGGCCAGATCTGATAAGCACCGGCGATATAAACGGGGACAAGAGGGACATTTGCCTTGATCGCAAGATAAGCAGCGCCGTCCTTCATCTCGGCGAGCTTACCGGTGTGAGTCCTGGTTCCTTCAGGGAAAACGAAGCAGATGTTGCCCTGTTCAACTTCTTTCTTTGCTTTGATGAGGCCTCTTACGGGGTTGCCGTAGCGGTCAACGGCTATACCGCGGCCTACGCGCATGATAAGGCGGCCGAGCTTGCCGTGATCCGTCTCGAGATCCGATGCGGCAAGGCAGCACATCCACTTGAAATGACCCTTTGGGAGATAGTCAATGATAAGAACTCCGTCAGGGTAGCTCTGGTGGTTGGATGCTACTACATAAGGGTTATTGGCAGGGAAGTTCTCTTTCCCGATGCATTTCATGTCACATAAGATGTGAGTGAGAAGAAGGAACCCGTTCTTTGCAACGACGTCCCAAAAACCTCGTTTGGTAGGGTATTTCTCATCAAGCTGGCGGTGATGCTCAGCGTGAGAAAGCTTCTTTTCGCCTGTGCTTCCGGACTCGGAAGACATGGTATCCGGTTTGTTTTCAGACATTCCATACCCCTCTTTGGCTTAATAGTCTGATAATAAATATACCTCAGAAAGCCTCAATGTTCCAATTAATTATTCAAAAGTATGATTTGTTGTAAAAAATCTAATAAGTATGTTATATTTTATGCGCAAAATGCCACATGACGACCGGAGGAAAATATGAATCCCGTAAAGGGCACAGCTATATATACGGCAGATAAATTTACCGATATAAGGGACCTTGTCGTCAAAACGTGCGCCAAATTCCCCGAACTTGACGCTTTTATCTTCAGAAGATCACCTAAGCTTTCCGAGGTCCATAGGACTTTTTATGAATACGGCAATGACATAACGGGACTTGCCACATATCTTCTTAACAGTGATTACGCCGGCGGACGCCTTGCTGTTGTGGGTGAGAATGCATATGAGTGGTTCGTTTCCTACAATGCGATCCTTTCTTCGGGTGCCGTAGGCGTTCCTCTTGACAGGGCTTTACCCGAAGAAGAGCTGATCCAGCTCCTTATCAGATCCAAGAGCAGAGTTATCTTTTATCAGCACAGACATCATAAGATGATGCTCTCGATCGCCGAGAAGATTAAGTCAGGCGAGCTTGATATCCCTCTCGAGAAGTTCGTTATCTTCTATAAAGACGGTCTTTCTGGAAAGAAGCCCGACGACACATGGCCTGAGAACGACGACGGATTCTGTGACATATACGACTGGATCAAGGAGGGAAATGACCTCCGTGAGAAGGGCGATACCAAGTTTGAGGATACTAAGATCGATGCCAAGGCTGCGAAAATAATCCTTTTCACATCGGGAACCACTTCGATGAGCAAAGGCGTTCTGCTTTCTCACGACAATATCTGCTCAAATGTTTACGCAATAGCCCAGACTCTAGATGTAAGAAAGGGTGACAGGGCTTTCTCGATCCTGCCTTTGCATCACACGTTCGAGAATACATGCGATTTCTTTATCCTTTCCTGCGGCGCCTGCATCTGCATGTGCGACGGACTGAGATATATTGTTAAGAATATGGAAGAATGGAAGCCGGATGTCTGCATCTCGGTCCCGCTTCTTTTCGAGAATATCTATGAGAAGATCGAAGACGGAATCAAAACTTCGGGCAAGGAGAAGGTCATTGCTGTTGCACGACCGGTTACCAGATTTCTCAGGCACATTGGCGTTGATGTCAGACGCAATGTGTTCCGTGACATTTTAGATAAGCTTGGCGGCAATTTCCGCATGATCGTAATCGGCGGTGCGGGCATTGATAAGAAGTATATTGATGCTTTTACTGATTTCGGACTCCAGTTCTTCATGGGATACGGTCTAACTGAGACCGCTCCGGTCATCTCGGTCAATAACGAGGTGTGTGACGTTCACGGTTCTGTAGGACGTCCGCTTCCGGGTATAACCGTTACCATTGATGCAGAAGGCAAGGGCCCCAAGGCGGTAGGAGAGATCCTTACCAAGTCTGACTGTGTAATGCTCGGTTATTTCGAGAATGAAGAAGCTACCAAAGAAGCCATTGATTCTGACGGCTGGTTCCATACCGGCGATATGGGATATATCGATAAGACCGGATCCATTCATATTACTGGTCGTGTTAAGTCCATGATCGTTCTTACAAACGGCAAGAAAGCTTTCCCTGAAGAAATCGAGGCTGTTCTTACTGAGATCAAAGGAATCTCCGAGGCGTTCGTCTGGGGCAACAGAAATGACCGTGATGCCATTGATATCTGTGCCAAGATCCTGATCGACCGCAAGGCTATCGGAGCGGAACTCGGACTTAAGACCGAGCCTGATGATTCCCAGGTCGAGGCATATCTGAATGACAAGATGCATGAGGCCAACCATACAATGCCTCAGTATAAGATCGTACGTAATTATGTTTTCTCGGAAGAGGACATGATCAAGACTACTACGCTCAAGATCAAGCGTCCTAAAGAACAGGAGCATATCGAGAGCCGCCTTGCCGAGTGCGGCCGTACAATGTACGAGATGAACGGAAAGAATTTCGACAAGATGATCAAGGCGTGAGGCCTTTTCTCTCGTGAGTACTACAAGAATAATGGATATCGGCGGCAAGGCCGTCATTGTCGAATTTGAACGCAAACGTGTGAAGAATATTAACGTACGCGTCAGACGTGACGGGTCTCTTTACGCTTCCATGCCTTATTGGGTGAGCTATGCCGAGGCGGAAAGGTTTATTCAGTCCAAGACTTCGTTCTTCATCAAAGCAATTGATGACGTGTCACAAAGAAGCGATGAAGAGGATAAGTGGAAGAATATCGATAAGGAGACACAAGAGAGGCTGAAGAACCTTATTCTAGAACTTATCGAGCTGCACATGCCGTTTTTCAGGGCTAGAGGAATCGCAAATCCCTCTAAGATAGTCATAGGACATTACAGATCGTTTTGGGGTGAGTGCCTTAACAAGAGGGGAATCCTGAAATTCAGTACGAGACTGGCCGAAAAAGACAGGGAATTGGTCGAATACGTGGTTGTGCATGAACTGTCCCATTTCCTTGTTCCCAACCACTCCGCAGCCTTCTGGAATATCGTCGGAAGCATTCTTCCCGATTATCAGGTCAGAAGAAAAGCTCTCAACGGAAAAGGTGCAAAAAGATAAAAAATAAGTGCGTTTTTAGTATATAATTCTTCTTATCGGAGGATGAAAGCCATGGCTGAAAATACTAATGACAGAGCTTCTGTAAAATTCGATCTGTGGGAAAGAAAGCTTCTTGATTTAAGTACCCGTAACGGACTTCTCAATTTGAAAATCAAGGGTTCATGCGTTCCTTTGTTCGTGCCTGAATTGAGCGATCTTGAAGATACGCTTGCCGATAACAAGGAATTCCGCATCATTCCCCGCAAGAGTCCGGATAAAAAGGCCGAGAAAGAAGCCGGGCCTGAGACAAAGGCATTAGAATCCGCCGAAGAGACCAAGACTGAAGAAATAAAACCTGCCGCGATCGAAGCGGTTTCCGAGAAAGCCGATCTGCCTGCGGTACAGACTGAAGAGCCTGCGAATAAGGCTGCATTGAACGGTATTCCTGCACGCGAATACTCAATTGAAGATATCGCCAATACAGATGAATTCAAAGAATACATAACAACGGAAATGGGCAAGGGCAAGCTCTGTTCTTCGCTTACTCCCGCTGATCTTGATGCAAAGATCAAAGACCTCTACAGAGGGGCTAAATCCTCGGTTGAAGAGAACGGTGCCAGCACGCTTTATCTGGCTGTCGGATTTATTAAGTGGTTCGACAAGGACAAGGCGGATGCGTTCTATGCGCCTATAATTCTTATTCCGGTAGAACTCATACGTAAATCGATCCTTCTCGGATATGCTATGCGTAAACGTGATGAGGATTCACTTATAAACATCACTATTCTCGAGAAACTCAGACAGGATTTCGAGATGGACGTAACGGAACTTCTCGGAGATCTTCCTACTGATGAACACGGTATCGATGTCAATAAGATCTTTGATCTTGTAGATGCCCACATAGCGGGAATGAAGGATTGGTCTATCATCAAGTCCTGCGTTCTCGGCAATTTCTCATTCTCGCAGTTTGTGATGTGGAATGACATGCACAGTCACCGTGAGACTATTGCCAAGAATAAGGTTGTTGAAAGCCTTATTAACGGCTCACTTACATGGGATGCGCGCAATCTTTCTGCGATGCCTGATGTTAACGAGAGCGATGTGCTTCTTCCTATCACTGCGGACGGATCCCAGCTTAAAGCTATTGCAGCCGCTACTCCAAATGATAATTATGAGGGAGAGAGCTTTGTACTCCATGGCCCTCCGGGAACGGGAAAATCACAGACTATCACTTCGATAATCGCCAACTGTCTTGCCAACGGCAAAACAGTACTTTTTGCTGCAGAGAAAAAGGCTGCTCTTGATGTCGTATATTCACGTCTCGACAGGATAGGCATTGCTCCGTTCTGCCTTGAACTTCATTCCAATAAGGTCAGGAAGAGCCATGTGCTTAACCAGCTTAAGGAAGCTAGTGAAGTAAGGTCAAAGCTCCCTTCAAGCGAGGATTTCGATAAGCAATTAAGTGATATTTCAGCCAGAAGAGCTGAACTCGATAAGTATGCGAAAGAACTTCATGTAAGACGCGGCTGCGGAATGTCGCTTTTCGAGCTCATCAACATGTTTGCGGCAAATAAGAACGCTCCTGATACAGTTCCTTTTGACGAAGGCTTCGTTAATGAGGCTTCAGAGACACGCGTCAACGAGATAGAGGCAAACCTTGGCGAGCTCATTGCCGCATCAGGAGACCTTGGCGGAAAGCTCTCATTTGTAAAGGCGACAGAATTCTCCCAGGAGGCTAAGCAGAACCTCGGAAGATCCTGTGAGGCTTTCTATAACGCATATTCACAGTTTGATGCTGCTCTTAATAACTTCATCCAGTGGACAAATCAGGCTTCCTGCAATGTTATTGGCATTGATGACAGCAACCAGAAAAAGAAGAGCTATTTGAAGCTTGCTTCCGCAATCTATGAGCTTTCGACTCTGGGACTTCCTGCTTCTTGGCTGGCATGCCCTGACTTCAGGTCGCTCTCGGTAAGATTAGATGCGCTTTGTGCTGCGGGAAATGCATATGTTCAGCAGAAGAATGCTCTTGCTTCAGGCTGGGCTGACGGATTCTTTGCCTGTGACGGATTAAGACTTCAGGCAGAGTACAATGCCGCCAATTCCAAGGGCGGATTGGGTAGAACTCTGGGAATCGGCGGAGTTTATAAGCAGGTTAAGGTCTTTGATAGGACCGGTGCCGGAAAAGACAATCTGGGACCTGCTCTTGATGCTCTTGTTGCCGTCCAGAGAACCGAAGCTTCGATCAGACAGGGACTTGCCCAGGATGCTGCTTGTCTTGGCGCACTTTATAATCCTCAGGCTCCGCTGCCGTGCTTCGATACCAATACAGTATCAAGTCTGAACGCACGCAGTCTCGCGCTTATGAACGAGGCCGACGCTTGCGACATTTCCGGTAACGCAAGACGCGTTCTTGCTTCCAATCAGGGTGCATGCGCATCTGCATCAGCTCTGACAGTTGCGGGAAGAAATCTTGAAGCAGCTTACAATGCATTAAAGAATACTTACGGATTTGAAGATGAAGTATTTGCTCCCGATAACGGACTCTTAAGCGATAAGAAAGCTATGATCGACGAGCTTGGCGGCAATGTCGATCTGTTAAGGTCAAAGATCACTTTCAACAGAGTTTCCGGCAAGTGCATGAACTACAAGATATCCGGTTTGATCCGCGCCTATGAAGAGGGCAGGATAGACGGCACCATGCTTGTCCCCGCTTTCAGGAAAGAATATGCAAAGACGCTCATCACTCTTATAATCGACAGTTCTGAAACATTCAGGGATTTCTCAGCATCATTGTTCGAAGAGAAGATCTCAAGACTCAGTGCCTTGGGTAACGAATTTGAGAAGCTGACGCGTCAGGAGATATATCTCAGGATTGCCAAGAAGCTGCCAAACCTTACCAAGGATGCCAATGCAAAGTCAGCGCTGGGTATTTTGCAGCACGCAATAAAGAGCGGAGGAAGAGGCGTATCAATAAGGACACTGTTCTCCAAGATCGGAAACATAATGCTCAAGCTTTGTCCCTGCGTACTCATGAGTCCTCTGTCATGCGCACAGTATCTTGCACCAAATGAGGATTCTCCTTTTGATGTTGTAATCTTCGACGAGGCTTCGCAGCTCCCTACATGCAAGGCTGTCGGCGTTATCGCAAGAGGTAAGAATGCCGTTATAGTAGGTGACCCTAAGCAGATGCCGCCTACGTCGTTCTTCAGGGAAATGGTTTTCGATGATGAGAACTACGAGATAGAGGATCTTGAGAGCATCCTTGACGACTGCCTCGCGATCGGAATGCCTGAACTTCACTTGCTCTGGCACTACAGAAGCCGTCATGAGAGCCTTATTACATTCTCAAATAAGCTCTTCTATGAAGGAAAACTTTATACATTCCCGTCGGCTGACGACCGCAATTCGATGGTTACGCTCGAAATGATCCAAGGTACTTTCGACAGCGGTAATTCAAGGACCAACAGGGCAGAGGCGGAAGCTGTCGTCAATGAGATTGCATTGCGCTGCCACGATCCTATCCGCTCAAAGCAGACTTTGGGTGTCGTAACATTCAACATCCAGCAGCAGTCGCTCATTGAGGATCTTCTTGATGAGAAGTGCAAGACGGATCCGGAACTCGAGAGCTGGGCCTTCAGCGGAGAAGAACCGGTATTCATCAAGAACCTTGAGAACGTTCAGGGTGATGAAAGAGATGTAATCCTTTTCTCTGTCGGCTACGGCCAGGACGAGAACGGAAGACTCATAATGAACTTCGGTCCTTTGAACCGTGACGGCGGCTGGAGAAGACTGAATGTTGCAGTAACGCGTTCCCGTCTCGAGATGAAGGTATTCTCGTCGATTACTGCAGATCAGATAAGGATCAGTGAATCTTCATCTGAGGGTGTCAGGGCTCTTAAGAGGTTCCTGCAGTATGCCGCAGGCAGTGAAGTATGGGATGCAATGGCAGACGGAGAAAACGTCAATACCGTCTCGTCAACGCCTATTATCGACAGAAGCCTTAAGTTTACGGGTATTGCTGATGATATCTGCGACAGACTCTCCAAGCTCGGATATAAGACAGACCGCAGCATAGGTAAGTCCGGTTTCAAGGTCGATATCGGCGTCATCTCGCCGTCAGATCCGGGCAAGTACTGTCTCGGTATCCTTCTTGACGGTAAGAGCTATGCTGAAGCGGGAACAACGACTTCCCGTGAGATCTCCCAGATCTCCGTATTGAAAGGCTTCGGCTGGAACGTTATCAGGATATGGTCACTTGAATGGTGGGAGAATCCCGATATGGTTATTGCACAGTGCGTCGAGAAGATCGATGCGGCTGAAAATGCTGCCAAAGAGGAAGAAATCCCGGCTGAAGAGGAAGCCCCTCAGGAAGTAACCGAACCGGAGATTCCGATCATAGACGGAACAGGGCCCATCGTTGAGGATGAGACGCCTGAAGCCGAAGACGAGGATCAAAAAAAAACACTGAATCCGGATCAGAACTGACGCCTAATGCCCAGACGTACATGAGGCTTGACGTACCGCTTAAGCCCATGCCGCCTGAAACTTTCTGCGATCCTTTGTATACCAAGGCCCTGACAGAGCTCGTTGTCAGGATTGTCCAGGCTGAATCTCCGATCAGCTTTGAACTAATCTCATCTGAGATGCTTGAGCTGCTTGGCATAACCAAGAATTCGGCAAAGCTTAAGGCCAGATGCGACTATCTGGTAAAGAATTCAAGGCTTCCGTTTACTACACAGAGCCTTGATGGGGAAGACGAAGGGACCAGGATCTTTTGGGCAGATAAGGACTCGGCAAACGGCATTTGTCCTTTCTACAGAGTTCCGGCTTTAGGAGTAAAACCCAGGAAAGCTTCAGATATTGCAGTTCAGGAAGCGGCAAGGGCAGTTATAGACACGGCTGAGGCTCAATACGGACTGCCTAGGGAGAGCCTGATCACGGAGACTGCCAAGGTCTTGGGCTTTGCCAGAACCGCGTCAAATACCGACTGCTACAAGCTCTGCGATCAGGCTGTCGATTATGCTTTTACGCACGATGCTCTGAATGTTGATGACAACGGGTTTATTACACCTTCAGGAACAAATTAATAATGTGAAAACAAGGGAAATTTAGGACGTCTTATTGTTGACTTGCCTTATCTTGAAAAGTATTATAAAGCGGTAATGAAAAACGGAGGTTACCTCCGTCTAACTCTTTTACAAAAATCATTTAAAGGAGCGTAACGCTTATGGCATTAGTAACATCCACCGAAATGTTCAAAAAGGCTTATGACGGCGGTT
>JAEEGL011306899.1_pt1 | contig 12305 bp, 11 predicted proteins | sample 9134231 | NCBI WGS metagenome assembly JAEEGL01 (sample SAMN16246548, study PRJNA631951) | gut metagenome | biome: gut microbiome; feature: rumen; material: fiber-attached | host: Bos | place: Iran: Karaj | collected 2018-10 | reverse complement strand
TATTATCAGGCCGCCCATGAATACTTCGGTGATTGAAAAACGAAAAAGGAGGACCTATCATGACTGAGAAGTATGAACGAGTAGAGATCGAGGTGATCAAGTTCGATTCTGCCGACATCATCACAGATAGTAATGAAGGGGAAGAGATCCCAGGATAAGAACGATTTCAATAATCGCGTGTAAACACAGACGGTATTTATCAGCCCGAAGGAGGGACATTCACATGCCCCTCCTTCGGGTTGTTTCTTTATACCGAGAATCAATCTAATTTTTCTGATAATCAGAGAGCATTTCTCTCCCATTTTCTCTCCCAAATTGTTCCTTTACTCCGTTGCTTTTTCTGCCCTTTTCTGCTACAGTATATATTGATTTATTGTGTACTTCTTCCGCTGGGCGGAGGAAAAAATAAGGAGGCAAAAACATGAAAGTTCTGGTAATCAACTGCGGCAGCTCGTCCTTGAAATTTCAGCTGATCGATTCCGAGACCGAGCAGGTCGTGGCAAAAGGCCTGTGCGAACGGATCGGCATCGACGGACGCCTGACCTATTCCCCTGCCGGCGGCGAAAAGAAGGTTTTTGAGGATCCGCTGCCCGATCATACCGTAGCGGTCGGAAGCGTGCTGGATAAGCTGACCGATCCGAAGATCGGTGTGATCAAGTCTCTGGCCGAGATCGGCGCGGTGGGACACCGCATCGTGCACGGCGGCGAAAAGTTTGCGGCTGCAACCCTGCTGACCGAAGAGGCCATCAAGGAAGTCGAAGCCTGCAGCGAGCTGGCTCCTCTGCACAACCCCGCCAATGTGATCGGCATTCGGGCCTGCCAGAAGCTGATGCCCGGCGTTCCGATGGTCGGCGTATTCGATACCGCTTTCCATCAGACCATGCCGCCCAAGGCTTTCCTGTACAGCCTGCCTTACGAATATTATGAGAAGTACGGCGTGCGCCGCTACGGCTTCCACGGCACCTCTCACAGCTACGTTTCCAAGCGTGCGGCCGAGATTCTGGGCAAGGATGTCAAGGATCTGAAGATCATCGTCTGCCACCTGGGCAACGGCGCTTCCATCTGCGCGGTAGACGGCGGCAAGTCGGTCGATACCTCCATGGGCTTCACCCCGCTGGAAGGCCTGACCATGGGCACCCGCTCCGGCGGCCTGGATCCTGCTATCATTGAATACATTGCCGGCAAGGAAAACATGACGCTGGCGCAGGTCCTGAACGTGCTGAACAAGAAGTCCGGCGTGCAGGGCATCTCCGGTGTTTCGAGCGACTTCCGTGATCTGGAAGGCGCCGCGAAGGAAGGCAACAAGCGCGCGCAGGCGGCTCTGGATGTGTTCACCTACCGTGTGGCGAAATTCGTTGGCTACTATGCGGCCGCAATGAACGGCGTGGACGTGATCTGCTTCACGGCCGGCATCGGCGAGAACGATATCTCGGTCCGGGCGGAGATCCTGTCCTATCTGGGCTTTTTAGGCTGCAAGGTGGATCCGGAAGCCAATAACTGCCGCGGCGAAGAGAAGATCATTTCCACGCCGGATTCCAAGGTGATCGCGATGGTGGTGCCGACCAACGAAGAGCTGGCCATTGCCCGCGAGACCGTGGCGATCGTAGGATGAGGAAATAATTCATTTCATTGAACTTAGCCTCCCCTGTGAAGGGGAGGTTTTTGCAACAAGGAGGCCCTGATGCGTGTATTGTTTATGGGAACACCGGATTTGAGCCGGGCGGTGCTGGCGGCGCTGGCAGAAGCCGGTCATGAGATCGTGCTGGTCGTGACGCAGCCGGACCGTGCCAAAGGAAGGAGCAAAGCCTTGCAGGCTTCTCCTGTCAAGGAAGAGGCGTTTAAGCGGGGAATCCCGGTGTTTCAGCCGGAGCGGATCCGGACCGAAGAAAACATGACCTGGCTGAAGGCTTTTCTGGCGGAGCATCCGGCTGATGTCGGTGCGGTGGCCGCTTTCGGGCAGATCTTGCCGGAGGAACTGCTGCGCCTGCCGCTTTTTGGGTGCCTCAACGTGCATACTTCACTGCTGCCGAAATACCGCGGAGCTTCGCCCGTGGAGGCGGCGATCCTGGCCGGGGAGTCTGTTACCGGCGTCACGATCATGCAGATGGACGCGGGCATCGATACCGGCGATATCCTGCTGCAGGAAAAGCTGCCGATCGATCCGTCGGATACGGCGGAAACGCTGACGGATAAGCTGGCTGCGCTCGGCGGACGGCTGATGGCTGAAGCTCTGCGAAAGCTGGAAGAGGGAAGCCTGTCCCCCCGCCCGCAGGAGGGGGAAAGCTGCTACGCAGGCCTGATCCGCAAGGAACAGGGCGAGGTCGACTGGAACGAGCCGGCGGCCCTGCTGGAAAGAAGACTGAGGGCCTTTACGCCCTGGCCGGGCCTCTATACGTTCCGGGGCGGCAAACGCCTGAAGATCACCCGGGCGGAAGTGTTAAGCGAAGCTGTGTCGGTTGAGGGGAATGCCACGCCGGCAGGAACTGATGCTGTACCGGAAACGGCGGCCGGCTTTGAGCCCGGTACGGTGCTCGGCGCTTCGCCGGAGGGCATTCGCGTGGCAACGGGCGAGGGAGTGCTGCTGCTCCAGGGCCTGCAGCCCGAAGGGAAAAAAGAAATGGATGCCGCGGCCTATCTGCGCGGCTATGCGATAAAAGCCGGTGAGCGGCTGGGAGCATCGCATGAATAGCCGGGCGCTCGCGGCGGAGATTATTACGGAATGTCTGGAGGGCACGGGGCAGAGCCATCTGCTGCTGCAGGAGGCGCTCAGGCGCCATCCGGAGGCCGATGCACGTGACCGGAACCTGCTGACTTCCCTGGTCCACGGAACGATCGGCTGCGCCCTGCAGCTGGATGCGTATCTTAAGCCGCTCAGCCGCGTCCCCGTCGAAAAGCTCAAGCCCTACGTGCGGACAGTGCTGCGTATGGGGCTGTATCAGCTCATCTATCTGGACCGGATCCCGGCTTCCGCGGTCTGCAACGAAAGCGTAAAGCTCGTGCGGAAGCGGATGGGGGACGGCCTGACCGGCTATGTGAACGGCGTGCTTCGTGCGGCGGCACGGAAGGAAAGCTGGGAAGCGCTTTCCGGCGCAGCAGCTTTCAGTCTGCCGGAAGAACTGTATGATTATCTGACCGCCCTGTACGGCGGGGAAGAGGCACAGGCAATCGGCCGGGCGTATCTTATGCCGCCCAGCCTCTGGGCACGCGTGAACACGTCCCGCGCCACAGCCGAAGAGGTTGCGGCCTCGCTCAAGACCGAAGGTTACGCAGCAGAACAGATCGACGGGCTTCCCGGCTGTTTAAAGCTGGAGCGTCTGCGTCAGACGAAGACGGACAGCCAGAGGGAGAGCCAGGCCGAAAGCCGTCCCCTGGATGCCCTGACCGCGTTTAGGGAAGGTCTGCTCCAGCTGCAGGATAAAAGCGCGCAGCTGGCGGTCCTGGCGGCGGATCCCAGGCCCGGTATGAAGGTGCTGGATCTCTGCGCGGCGCCGGGCGGCAAGAGCCTGCAGGCAGCGGATCTGATGCGGGATGAGGGCGAGGTCCTGGCCTGCGACATCAGCGAAGAAAAGATTGCCCGGATCCGGGAAAACATCGCCCGCAGCGGCTTTGGCTGCGCAAAGGCGGCTATGGCTGATGCGACGGTCTTTGACCCGGAAAAGGAAGGCCGCTTTGATCTGGTAATAGCGGATCTTCCCTGCTCGGGGCTCGGGACCGCAGGCAGAAAGCCCGAGATCAAATACCGCGTGACGCAGGAGAAGATAAAGGAATTGGCTGCTCTGCAGCGGCAGATTCTGAAGAACGCCGTCCGGTACGCAAGGCCCGGCGGAAAGCTCCTGTTTTCCACCTGCACACTGACCCGGGAAGAAAATACCGATAACGCCGACTGGCTGCGGGATGCCTGCGGCCTGACCCCGATACCCCTGGCCCTGCCGTCCGAATGCTTCGCAGGCGCGGAAACAGGCTGCCTGCAGCTGCTGCCGGAAGCGGGCAGCGGCGACGGTTTTTTTATCAGCCTCTTTATGAAGGAGAAGAACGGATGACGGATCTTCGTTCCCTGACGGTGAAAGAATTAAAGACAGTGGCGGAAAGCCTGGGGCAGCCGTCTTACCGCGGCATGCAGCTTTTTGAGTGGCTGCACAAAAAGAAGATCCGTGATCTGGATGAGGCGCTGAACCTGCCGCGCGCTTTCCGCGAGGCCCTGCGGCAGCAGTACTCGCTTTCTTCCCTGACCCTTCATACCCTTCAGATTTCCCGCGACGGGACACGGAAGTATCTGTTTCTGCTGCCCGATGCCCAGGCGATCGAGAGCGTATTTATGCCTTATGATTACGGCAATACGGTCTGCGTTTCTTCACAGGTTGGCTGCCGCATGGGCTGCCGCTTCTGTGCTTCCACCTTGAACGGCCTCTCCCGCAACCTGCTGCCGGGCGAGATGCTGGAGCAGATCTACCGGATCGAAGAGGAGACCGGGAAACGCGTGGATCATAGCGTCGTCATGGGTATGGGTGAGCCGCTCGACAATCTGGAAAACCTGATCCGCTTTATCCGGCTGGTCTCGGATCCGAAGGGAAAGAAATTAAGCCAAAGAAATATTACAGTCTCGACCTGCGGTCTGGTGCCGCAGATAAAGCGCCTTGCGGAGGAAAAGCTGGGGATCACACTGGCTCTGTCCCTGCATGCGCCGAATGATGAGCTTCGCCGCACGATGATGCCGATCGCAAACCGTTATACGGTTGCGGAAACCCTGGCTGCCTGCGACGAGTATTTTAAACTGACAGGCCGCCGCATGAGCTACGAGTACAGTCTGGTCCGGGGCTCCAACGACGGAGAAAAGGAGGCGCTGGCCCTGGCCGCGCTTCTGAAAGGACGCAACTGCCACGTCAATCTGATCCCCGTGAACCCGGTCACGGAACGCGGTTTTGAGGCATCTCAGGAGGCTGCGGTGCTCCATTTCCAAAAAACACTTGAAAAAAACGGGATTAATGCTACTATAAGAAAAAGGATGGGCGCAGACATCGACGGTGCCTGCGGCCAGCTCAGAAGGAGGCTGATGGAATAGCCGTGCTACGTTACGCAGCAGCAACTGACGTCGGCCTGGTCAGAAAGAACAATGAGGACTCCTACTATATCGGCTGCCCGCTGGGCGGTCTGCAGGAGAATCTTTTTATTGTGGCTGACGGCATGGGAGGACACAAGGGAGGAGAATACGCCTCTCGTTTTGTGGTACAGAAAATCCCCGAGCTGCTGAAACGCAGGACGGTCCGGGGCAATCTTCCCATGGCGCTGCAGGAAGCGGTGGAGCGCACCAATAAGGCGCTTTATCAGATCTCACAGGATGAAGAAGCTTTAAACGGCATGGGCTCGACGCTGGTGCTGGCCTACTTCGACAAGGAAGTATGGCGGATCATCAACGTCGGTGACAGCCGTGCCTATACATATTTTCAGGATCAGCTGGAACAGATTACGGTGGACCATTCACTGGTAGAGGAACTGGTCCGCAGCGGCCGTCTGGAACGCAGCGATCCGCTGTACCAGGCGCACCGGAATGTGATCATGCGTGCGATGGGCGTGGATCCCTACGTGGAAGAAGATCTGTTCAGTGTTCCCGTCCGGTCCGGTATGCGGCTGCTGCTCTGCAGCGACGGCCTGCACGGTCTCGTGGACGATGAAACCATTGCCCGGATTCTGGGGGAGGAACCGGAGCCCGAACCTGCGGTGGAGCGCCTGATGGCGCTGGCCAGGGAAGCAGGCGGGAAAGACAATGTAACAGCGATCCTGATCGACTGGACGGAAGAAAACGAATAAAGGAAAACCGATATGCTATTACGTGCAGGAACAATATTAAACGGACGTTATGAGGTGATGAGCACCGTAGGCGCCGGCGGTATGGCTGACGTTTACCGGGCGCGCGACACCGTCTTAAAACGGCTGGTGGCAATCAAGGTCCTGAAGCAGGAATACAGCTCCGACGCGAACTTTGTGGCGAAATTCCGCCGCGAGGCGCAGGCGGTCGGCGGCCTGAGTCATCCCAATGTTGTCAGCGTATTTGACGTGGGCGAACAGGACGGGATGTACTATATCGTCATGGAGCTCGTGGAAGGCATCACGCTGAAGAAGTACATCGAGAAGATGGGCAAGATGGAAGAGCGGGAAGCCGTCGAGGTCGCGATGCAGGTCGCCAAGGGCCTGGAAGCCGCGCACGAGCAGGGCATTGTTCACCGAGACGTGAAACCGCAGAACATCATGATTTCCCGGGAGGGCAAGATCAAGGTTGCCGACTTCGGGATCGCCCGTATGACTTCGACCGAGACTATCACGACCAGCACCATGGGCAGCGTGCACTATATTTCTCCGGAGCAGGCCCGGGGCGGCGCCTGCGATGCCCGCAGCGATATCTATTCCCTCGGCATTACCCTGTACGAAATGGTCACGGGCAAAGTCCCCTTCGACGGAGATTCCTCTGTCGCGGTGGCCTTAAAGCACGTGCAGGAGCCGATCCGTCCGCCGAAAGAACTGGAACCGACCATTTCCGACAATCTGGATAAAATCATCTTAAAATGCACGCAGAAGAATCCGGCCTACCGCTACGGGTCGATGTCGGCTTTGCTGGCCGATTTCAAACGGCTGATCGTTACGCCGGAAGACGATTTCGTGGTCATCCCGGCTTACGATGCAAACGGTCCGACGATCCCGATCAGCCGGGAAGATTCGGATATTCTGAAGGTGGCGGGCATTACGGCTTCGGAGCACAACTGGGCCGATCCGCAGGATTTCAGCGTGACCTATGAGGAAGGCGTGGCCAAGGCCATCGGCCAGCAGGAGGAAGACCGCCAGGCGGAAGAGAAGGCCAAGAAGACGGATCATATCCTGACTTATGTCATGCTGGGCATCTCGGTAGTCATCATTTTGCTGATCATCGGCATCATTTTCAAGGCCTGTGCGATCTGGAATATGAAAAAGACCAGTGCGGCGACCACAACGCCGCCGCCGATCGAGACGCTGGCGCCGACTACGAAGGAAAAGGAAACGGTACCGCCTACGCTGCCGATAGAAACCACGACCGAAGAGCCGCCGACGACACCGGAGGAGACGACGCCGGAAGAGACGACGACCGAAGAGACCACGACGCCGGAGGAAACGACGCCGGAAGAGACGACAACGCCAGAGGAGACCTTGCCCGAAAACACGGTGGAGATGCCGAATCTGATCGGCAAGAGCCTGATTGAGGCGATGGAGATTCTCGATGAGCTCGGCCTGCAAATGCGCGCCGAACAGGATCTGCGCAGCGGCAGCTCGGGTGTGAAGGAATTCGAGGTCACGGATCAGAGCTATACAGAGGGCACGATCCTGCTGATCGGCACGCCGGTCAGGATCTGGGTCGCGGTTTATACCACCGACAGTGTTTTCGTTCCGACCAATCTGGCCAACAAGACCTATGAAGAAGCGGTTGCCATGCTGAAAGAGGTGGGACTGAGCGTTTCCAGCAATACCGAATGGAAGTATTCGCAGAGTATTCCGGCCGGCAGGGTCATTTCCACCAATCCGTCGATCGGGGCCCTGGTCCCGCGCGGAACGATCGTGACCATGACGCTCAGCAACGGTCCGTCCACAGCCAAGCTGCCGGAGATCTTCGGCATGAACGCGGAAGACGCCGAGGAGGCGTTGCTTCTTGCCGGCTTTGATACACCGAAATACCTGCATATCGAAGAAGAATACGTGGACAGCGACGAATACGATCCCGAGACGGTTGCTTTGGTCGAAGCGGTCGTCAACGGCGCAAGAAAAGAAGTGACGACCGGCACTTCGATCAGCCTGAAGACGGATATCTACCTGACCCTGGTCAGACCGCTTCCGGTGATGCCGAATGTGGTCGGACGCGACGATCTGGACGCTGTCATTGCGGAGCTGACCGAAATGGGGCTCCAGCTCGAGATCAAGAACGAACCCGCCAGCACCTGGCCGGTGGGACAGATATGCTGGGTGACCGAAGAAGACGGCGAGACCGAGATCACGGAAGGGACCGTGCTGGAAAAAGGTGCCAAGGTCATGCTGCATGTGAGCGTGCGCGTGGTTCCGCAGGATCTGGTCGGCAAATCCGTATCGGAAGTCATTTCGATTCTGGAGAGTGTCGGACTGAAATACAATTTTGCCAACGGAAAGGCGCCCGCGGAGCCCGGAACGGCACAGGTCGAGTCCGTTATTCCGAATTCGGGCGTTCAGGTGGAAGAAGGATCGGTGATCACGATCACCTATTCCGAGGGACAGAATTCGTTTATTGTCAGCTTTAAAGCGAACGGCGGAACGGGCAGCATGAGCCCCGTTACGGTGGAAGCCGGAAGCTATACGCTGCCGGCCTGTGACTTTACGGCTCCGGACGGCAAGGTATTTGACGGCTGGGATAAAGGCGCAGCCGGTGACACGATCACGGTCAGCGGGGATATTACGCTGACGGCACAGTGGAAAGATATGAAGCCGACTGAGCCGATCGAGACCGAACCGGTGACCGAACCCGGCACCGAGCCGACCGAATCGTCCGCCGAGCCGACCAATCCGCCCGAGCCGGAAGGCTACAAGATGCCTTCCTACGATGCGATTAACGCGATGGGGGCGGCGGCCTTCATCAAACAGATGGAAGATGCCGGCCTGACGGTGGAACGTAAGGAATCCTACAGTTCCTACGGGATCCCGGAAGGCAACGTCAGCTGGGTGACCTACGAGGACGGGGCGACGGAAGTCCCGACCAATACGGTCGTTCCGGCCGGAACGAAGATCATCGTGACAGTCAGCCTCGGTCCGAAGCCGACCGAGCCGAGTTCTTCGGAGACCGAGCCTGCTACGGAACCGTCCGCGCTTGAGACCGAGCCGGCGTCCAATCACTGAGTATGCAGGGCAAGATCATTAAGGGAATCGGCGGATTTTACTATGTGCACGACGGCCGGAAGACCGTCGTGGAATGCCGCGCCAAAGGCGGCTTTCGCCGCGATGAGATCAAACCGCTGGTCGGCGACAATGTGAGCATCAGCCTGACGGATACGGATCCCGTGACGGGGCGCATCGATGAGATCGAGGAGCGCAGGAATGCCCTGATCCGGCCCGCTGTGGCCAATGTGGATCAGGCGATGATCATCGTATCCGTTCAGAAACCGGCTTTTCATCCGGGCCTGCTGGACCGTTTTCTGCTTTGGATGGAGTGGCAGTCGGTCCCGGTCATTGTCGGGATCGGCAAAATGGATCTGGCGAAGGGCAGCGAAGCGGAAGAAATACGTTCTGTATATGAAGGAGCGGGCTGCCGGGTCTGCTCCTTCAGTGCGAAAACAGGAGAGGGGCTCGAAGAGCTCCGGACCCTGCTGCATGGAAAGACGACGGTTCTGGCCGGGGCCAGCGGCGTCGGAAAATCCACGCTGCTCAACCGTTTTGTCCCGGAGGCGGAGATGGAGACCGGGTCGCTCAGCCGCAAGCTGGGGCGCGGCCGCCATACGACCCGTCACTCAGAGATCTTTTGCTTCGAAAAGGACAGTTTTCTCTGCGATACGCCCGGCTTTACGGCGCTGGAGCTGCCGCCGATGGAAGCGGAAGAGCTGAAAAACTGCTTTGCGGAATTTGCCCCTTATGAAGTGGACTGTGCCTTCCGGGACTGCCTGCACGATAAGGAAACAAACTGCGGTGTGAAGGCTGCCCTGGCAGCCGGCCGGATCGCGCCGAGCCGGTACGAAAGCTATACGAAATTTCTGGAAGAATGCCGGCAGCGCAAAAAATACTGAATAGGAGCGGAGTATGAAAAACATCCTGGCACCGTCTCTTCTGGCGGCGGATTTCGGTCATTTATCGGAAGAACTGGACGCGGTGACCCGCGCCGGAGCGGAGTATCTGCATCTGGATGTCATGGACGGCCTGTTTGTTCCGAGCATTTCCTTCGGAATCCCGGTGATCGCTTCGCTGCGGAAGCAGAGCAGCCTTTTCTTTGACGTCCATCTGATGATCGAGGAGCCGGACCGCTATCTGGCAGCCTTTTCCGAGGCCGGAGCCGATCTGATTACGGTGCATGCCGAAGCGGTCAGACATCTGGACCGGACCGTGGCGGAGATCCACCGCCTGGGGAAGAAAGCCGGGGTGGCGCTGAATCCTGCCACACCGCTGTCGGTACTGGACTGGGTGCTGCCGCAGCTGGACATGGTGCTGATCATGTCTGTCAATCCCGGCTTCGGCGGACAGAAGTATATCACTTACTGTGATGAAAAGATCCGGCAGCTGCGCGAAAAATGCACAGCGCTCGGACTGAATACGGATATTGAGGTGGACGGCGGTGTGGGACCGGCCAATGCGGAGCGTATCCTTCGGGCCGGTGCCAATATCCTGGTGGCGGGCAGCGCTGTATTCGGAGAGAATACGGAGGAAAGGGCCCGGACCATGATGAAACTATTGCGAAAACAGGAACAGAAGGCATGAAACGACGCATTGCGGCGCTGAGTCTGGCGTTAATGCTTCTGCTGGCGGGCTGCGGCAGCAGTGGGGAGACCGTCCTGCACGGTAACGAACTGCTGGCGATCGACAATTCCGTCTGCAGCTGGGCAGAGGCGCAGATCTTTATCCTGGCTCAGTACAGTCTTTACGGAAAAATCTACGGAGACGGTATCTGGAAGGTAGAGCTTTCGGACGGCAATTTCGAAAGCTATATTAAGGCTGCGCTGCTGAACTATCTGAAGCTGCTGTTTCTGGTCGATTACGGCGCGAAAAAGCAGAATATCACGCTGAGCGAAGCCGAGACGGATGCGATCAGCCGGGCTGCCGAGCAGTATACGGCGGCGCTCGGTGAAGAGGCCTGCCTGCGTACCGGTATCACGAAGGAAATCGCGGAGCAGGCGTTCCGCCGCTATCTGATCGCCCAGATCTTCTACCGCCAGACCGAAACGGACAGCAGCTGGGAAATAAGCGACGAGGAAGCCCGGGTTATTTCCCTGCTGATCGTGGAGGTGGATCCGCGCCAGGGATATACGCAGGTCCGCGAGATATCGGAAAAGCTGACAGAAGGAAAATCGGTCAGCGAAGCGCTCCGCGGCTACGACGGAGTCAGCAGCCGGCGGGAAAACGTCGTACGCGGAACCTATTCCGAGGAATTCGATACCCTGACGTTTGCCCTGAAAACGGGACAGTGGAGTCCCATTTTCATGGAAGGAAGCAATTATGTGATTGTCCAGTGCCAGTCGTCCTATCTGGAAGAGGAGACGGCGGTACACAAGGCGCAGATGGAAAAGGACGCGCGGGAAAAGAGTCTGAACGATCTGCTCGTTTCCTATGCGGAATCGGTGCAGCTGATCTACAATCCGAAGCTCTGGGACAGCTGGAACATGAGCCAGTTCAGCACGCTGCCGGCTGTAAACTTCTACGATTACTGCGACGGACTGAAGAAATAGGAGAGAAGATGGGATCGTTAAGCGGAGGCTGGCTCAATGCGTTGGGCGGCGAGTTCAGAAAACCTTATTACCGGGAACTGTATCAGAAAGTGCTGCGGGAGTATCAGACCCGGCAGGTCTTTCCGCCTTCCGCGGATCTTTTGTCTGCTTATGAGCTGACGCCGCTCGAGAAGGTCAAGGTGGTGATTCTGGGGCAGGATCCCTACCACGAACCGGGCCAGGCGCACGGTCTCTGTTTTTCGGTACGGCCGGGCGTCGAGATACCGCCTTCGCTGGTCAATATTTTTCAGGAGCTGCATGACGATCTGGGCTGTTATATCCCGGATAACGGGTACCTGGTCAAATGGGCCCGGCAGGGTGTGTTCCTTCTCAATACGGTGCTGACGGTGCGGGCGCATCAGGCAAATTCTCACCGCGGCTACGGCTGGGAGGAATTCACCGATGCGACGATCCGCGTACTGAATGCGCAGGACAGGCCGATCGTTTTCCTGCTCTGGGGCCGGCCGGCCGGTCAGAAGAAGGCGCTGCTGGATAATCCGGCTCATCTGGTGCTGGAGGCGCCGCATCCGAGCCCGCTTTCCGCCTACCGCGGATTCTTCGGATGTCATCATTTCAGCCGGTGCAATGCTTTTCTGGAGGCGCACGGCGAGACCCCGATCGACTGGCAGATAGAGAATATCTGAAGCTCCCGGCAAAGCCTCCTGCCCTTTCAGACAGAAACCGTAAATACTTGACAAACCTGTCTCTGCTGAGTACAATCAGGCGTGTCAATCAGGAGAAGTAACCAAGTGGTTGAAGGTATCGGACTTGAAATCCGACAGGTCACCCCGTGTGGCGCGGGGGTTCGAATCCCCCCTTCTCCGCACAGAAAGGGCCGGAAGGCCCTTTATCTGT
>JAEEGL010830094.1_pt1 | contig 12305 bp, 11 predicted proteins | sample 9134231 | NCBI WGS metagenome assembly JAEEGL01 (sample SAMN16246548, study PRJNA631951) | gut metagenome | biome: gut microbiome; feature: rumen; material: fiber-attached | host: Bos | place: Iran: Karaj | collected 2018-10 | reverse complement strand
TCCAAAAGGTGTGAGTTTCTCAGATTTTATTTGTACCTTTGCCATGCCTTGTTACGATTTTCGCTTGTTTTCTAATTGCAACACTAAGATAAGTGAAAAATCTGACACGGCAAAATCCTGGGCAACTTTTTGTTGCTCAGGTACTTAAAAAGTTATATTTGTAATAGTGTTGCGGAATTAAGGTTTACTATCTGCGTGGGCTCTGCGTGTTGCTCGTTCGGTTAGATGGGCTATGCGAGAGCCTCTATACGCGGGACGGGTCGATACGACACCCGCGCTTCTTTTTTATATAATGCCAACAACTTAGCGAACCTATTTTCCTGTCTTGGGGTGTTGCAGGAGTTTTTAACGAAGAACGAAATGAAGAAACTCTATGTTCAACCCACCATTCGCGCCCATGAATTTGGTTGCGATGAGGATGTCATGCAACTAATTACAACTAGCAAGGGAACAGAAACCTACGACGACGATGACGACGACGACCCCGCCACAGGGCCAGCTCTTGTGCGTCGTAACAACAACTTGTGGGACGAGGTATGGTAATCTATAAACTAATGAAAAAACATAGTGGATGAGGCGCTTTAAGGAGTCTAAACGAATAGTATTCATATTTTATATGGTTTTAGATTAGGTTTTTGATTTTCTAGTTTGTTGGTTTATTTATGGTCTGCAACCCTCGTGAGAGTCTCGCTTACCACGTCTCATTCACTTTTTTATTACGATTATTAATAATAAAATATTACGTATTATGAAAAAACTATTCTTTACAATTATCATTGCCATGTTGCCTATTGGAATATGGGCACAAAAGACGGCACAAGTCATCTGGACGGAAGGCAACACCACACTGACCTTCATCAACTCTGAGACCGTCTATGCCACAGGCGACACCTACAACGGAGAGACGGTGACCGACGTGTGGAGTGGCACTCGTGTTACAAACACTGGTTCTGCGCCTGCATGGCAAAACGCAGTGTACAGGACCGTCACGACCGTAGTTTTTGACGAAAGTTTCGAAGCAGTACGTCCAACATCAACAGATAGATGGTTTGGAGGCTTTTCACTTTTGACATCAATTCAGGGAATTGAATATTTAAATACTTCGGCTGTAACAGACATGGCTTTTATGTTTGAAGCTTGTAGATCTCTGTCGGAACTTGATGTAACCCATTTCGATACATCAAAAGTAACGAATATGCAGAGTATGTTTTCCAACTGTAAAAATCTAGCCACAATAGACTTGACACACTTCGACACTTCAAAAGTCACTAACATGGCCAACATGTTTGCAGGCTGTTCATTACTGGAGTCACTCGATTTTTCCAGTTTCAATACGGAAGAGGTTACAAGCATGTTAAACATGTTTAATGGCTGTAATACATTAAAAACACTTGACCTGAGTAGTTTTCATACCCCAAAGCTCACAACAATGCATTATATGTTTGGCAGCTGTAACGCCCTGGAATCGATTGACCTTTCAAACTTCGACACATCCGAATTATTAAGTATGCAATACACTTTTTATTATTGCAAAAGCCTTAAATCAATCGATTTGTCTAATTTCAGGACACCGAAGTTGACAAACATGTATGGAACATTCAGGGATAGTGGTCTGCAGGAATTAGACCTTTCCATGTTTGACACCTCAAATGTAACAACTATGCGTCATACATTCCAATCCTGCACGTTACTGACAAAATTAGACATCAGTAGTTTCAATACACAAAGCGTAAGGACGATGGAGGGAATGTTTGATTCATGCATAAAACTTCCAGAAATTGATGTCAGTCATTTCAACACGTCGGAGGTTACAAATATGGGCTCCATGTTCAGGAATTGCATATGCAAAAATATAGATGTCAGCAATTTTAATACATCTAACGTCACAAATATGAGTTACATGTTTATGTCCTGTCGTAATGTGGCGGAGCTTGATGTCAGTCATTTCAATACAGCCAAGGTCACAGACATGAGCAGCATGTTTGCATATTGCAATAGATTAACTTCGTTGGATGTAAGCAACTTCAATACTGAGAATGTGACAAATATGGAAGCTATGTTTTATGGTTGCAGCAAACTGCCAAGTTTAGACGTGAGCAACTTCAATACTGAGAAAGTGAGCAATATGCGCCAGATGTTTTATTACTGTAGTAGTTTGAAGGAACTGGAAGTAAGAAACTTCAATACTGAGAAAGTGGACAGAATGGCAGGTATGTTCAATAATTGTAATCAATTGTATTACCTCGACCTTACGGGCTTTGATTTCTCAAGAGCCGATAACATTCTTAATTTTTTGGATAAAACAGACACGGTATACGTATATGTGCCCTCTGACATTCCCGCTACAACTCTCGATAAAATTACCGGCACAAAAACTAATAACCTGATCATAGGTGACAGCGAAAACGGATTCACCTGCGTGGATTGTAGGTTCTACGACGGAAATCGCGACCTGCGCCTTCCTTATCCCTTCATGGCAAATGCAATTACCTACTTCCGCACCATTGCCAAGGGCGGCAACGGCAACACCATCATGCTTCCCTGCGACTTCGACGTGCCCACAGGCATGAAGGCCTATCGCATGAAGGGAAGCGCCGGACAGGTGACCGACGACATCATCTACTTCCAGGAAATGGCAGCAGGCGAGCCCATGCTTGCCAACACGCCCTACCTGATAGCCAACTGGGGGAATCTTGCACTCCCGCAGTTGCGAATGAACAGTGCCGTTCAGGTTGATAACACCATCGACTACTACGACCTTGAGGGCACCACACAACTGACCTCGTTCGACGGAACCGAAACCATCAGCACCACGCTGAAGGACGGCACTCAGGTGACCATGTACGGCACATTCCGCTACATGCCCAACAGCGAAGTAGCCGACCAGGGCATCTACATCTTCCAAGCGGGTAACAAGTGGAAACAGGTGAAGTCGAGTAACACCACTGCTTATATACCTCCCTTCCGTGCATATCTAACGAAGAGCGGAGGAGCAAATGGAGCATCACTCTTCAACAGCAGTCTCATTTCTGACGACGATGTAACCGGTGTGAGTGAGATACATGCCATCGACCGTAACGGAGACATCACTCGCTACGACCTAAACGGCCGTCGCATATCAGGGTCACAGGGTGGCATCTACGTTAGCAAAGGGAAAAAGGTATTGACACACTAACCTAGCAACTAAACATCAGAAAACGAGATAAATCAAATGAATATTCACCTATAAAAACGGGAGTCATGAAAAGATCCACTCAAACTTTCTACGAAAAAGAGTTATTAAAAACGTATAGCAACGGTGGCGTGTCTTTCACCATGACTCCCGTCAAGGGGGGAGTATTCATCATGGGGGCCGAAAACCTCGACAAGAACTCTTACACCGAAGAGAAACCTCCCCATCAGGTAAGACTTCCCGACTACTACATTGGCCAGACGCTGGTTACGCAAGATTTGTGGCAGATGGTGATGGGTAATAATCCGTCGAACTGGAAAGGCGACCAGCATCCCGTGGAGAATGTAAGCTGGAACGAATGCCAACGTTTCATTAAAAAGCTGAATGACATGTTTCACGAAAACTTTCGCCTTCCGACGGAAGCAGAATGGGAATATGCCGCACGAGGAGGCAACATGTCGCGTGGCTACCTCTACTCGGGTGGAAACGAGCTTGCCGACGTGGCATGGTTCTTCGAAAACAGTGCGGCTGCAAGTCACGACGTGTGCATGAAACACTCCAACGAACTTGGCCTTTACGACATGACAGGAAACGTAAGCGAATGGTGCAACGACTGGTACGCGACAGCCTACTACATGCTGTCGCCCACAGACAATCCTCCAGGTCCGCCCACGGGAAGTTTTCGCGTTGTCCGAGGTGGGAACTACAGCGACCGCGCTACATCGTGCCGCATCACCTGTCGTTCTTTTCTCTGGCCCACGGGGAAACTTTGTACGATAGGCTTTCGTTTGGCCATGGATATATAACACATTCCATTTAACCACACACATTAATTAAAAAAACAGAAAAATAATGAACGTAATACCTTACAAGACTATGCACAATGTAATGAAAAAGGTGCGCTCAAACTATTGCTATCCCAGTGGTATTCTGGGGCGATTCATGCTTTCAAAAATGAACCATGGCAAAAGTGCAGCCATGGCACGCTGGGGCATAAATTATCTTTCCATCGGCCGAGGCGAGAAAATGCTGGATATCGGCTGTGGTGGTGGGGCCAATATAAGTCGTCTGCTAAAGCTTAGTCCTGAGGGAAACATCATTGGAGTCGACATTTCTTCTGTCGCAATTGCCCGATCGTCAGCTCACAACAAAAAGTATATTTCCGAGGGACGGTGTAACCTGATGAAGGTCAGCGTCTCGAGCTTACCGTTTGTCGACGGGACATTCTCACTGGTGACGGCATTTAATTCCGTGCTTCTGTGGCCTGGCCCTACACGTTCGTTTCGTCAGGTATGGGCAGTGCTGAATCGCGGTGGCCGATTTCTCATTGTCAATCATGAATACAGGAACAATGGTGAAGACGTGGCAGGCCTGGCAAAACTCACCCTCGACATTCCCTACTATCCTGCTCATGAATTGGAATACGACCTGCGCTCGGCGGGCTTCGTAAACATAAAAGTATTCCGCGATGCAAAGCGACACAACCTGTGCATGATTGCATACAAATCATAGTATTCAATATTAACTATTAAATCAAACTATTATGAAACGAATTTCAGTATTCCTGTTTGCCATCGTTGCGTTGATGTGCATTTCCGTAGTTTTCACTTCGTGTTCGAAAGACGATGATGACGAGATTAGTATCTCGAATACCAACACATTTACCATCGACGGTGTTACGAAGCCTATCCTATCTGCAGGCATTGACAATAGCGACATGGCTGAGGGTAACTATGACATCTATTTTTTCCTGTCTGAAGACAAGAAAGAACGGGTCAACATAATGGCCAGTGCCTTGTACCATGACGGCAAGACCATCGACCTCTCCCAGAAAGAGGCGAAACACGATGGCTGGTATTGGAGCATAGAGTACCGAGTTCCGGACAAAAAGCGCCCCTTTAACACCTTTGGTGATCCTGGCAGCAAATATCCTGTCTTCCAGACTGGCACGCTCTACATCAAACGCACTGGCTTTGGTGCGGAGTTTGAAATAAGAATCAAAGATGGCAAGGTTAAGGCAGAAGATGGTTATGGCGATGGCGAAGAGCATACTATCAGCCTCTATTTCAAGGGGATGATGGATTTGGGTGAATTTTAGTCTCAAGTACATCTGTCATAAATGTTTACCCCTATACAATTGAAGGGGAAAATGAAGGGAATAGGCAGAAGTACGTGGGGATAACGAAAGTTATAATCATGAAGACATGAAATAAACTATGATGAATAAATGAATTTGCTTACTTATATTATGGAACAGTCATCTAATTCACAGTCACGCGCTCTTTTTATTAAAAAATTTGCTATAGAGAATATCTCTTTCAAAATGATTCCCATTGCGGGTGGTAGTTTTGTTATGGGTGCATCTGCCAACGACACATCCGCAAGCATTGAGGAAAAGCCCAAACACCATGTAACAGTCTCTGACTTTTATTTAGGCCAAACGCTAGTGACACAAGAGTTGTGGCAGCTTATTATGGGTTCTAACCCTTCCTATTTAAAAGGTTCTAAACGCCCAGTGGAAAGTGTAAACCTGGCTGACTGCAAGAAGTTTATTAAAAAACTAAGTTCTTTGCTTCATGTAAAATTTCGTCTCCCGACGGAGGCCGAGTGGGAGTATGCTGCCCGCGGAGGCCAGTTGTCCAACAGCTATTTGTATGCCGGAAGCGACGATATTAACAAAGTGGCCTGGTATTATAAAAACAGTGACGCCATCACCCATGAGGTAGCCATGAAAGAGCCTAATGAACTGGGACTCTACGACATGATGGGAAATGTAAATGAATGGTGTAGCGATTGGTTTGCCACATCCTACTATTCCGTATCTCCGAAATTCGACCCGCAAGGTCCCGCTTTGGGAAAGTTCAAAGTCATACGCGGTGGCAGCTTTGTAGATCGGTTAGATATCTTTCGCTTTTCCTTCCGCTCTTATCTTTGGCCAACAGGCATGACCAGTACACAAGGACTACGTCTGGCCATGGACATGGACGAGTGAAACGGCCGACACCCCGATGAGAACCTCAAACCAGCAAAAGTAACCCAACGATCCCAAAACGCATAGCATTGAATAGGCCAAACTTCATACATAAAAACAAAGTGCCAAGTCTCTTACAAGCACTACCCTACGAATCAATATGGCGGAACGTAGGGTTCAACAGAGAGGCCCAAAAACTATGAAGAACATACTACTATTCTGGAGAGCAATCGCTCTAATGGCTGCCATGCTGCTGACGGCTTTGCCTTTGGGGGCACAGCAGACCGTAAAGGAAAGCCCACGCTCCAAAGGCGAGCACACGACCACAGTAGTCACGCAGCTACAGACCCGAACGGCCAAAGCCCCCGCCCTTGCGCCCCCGTATAATGAGGGCCGCGTCACCGAGACGTTTGACGACGAGAGCGTGTTCGAGCCCTTCAGCGTGGGAGGCATCACGGATCGCATACACTGGGGGCAGTTGGGAAACTTCCTGGTGCACGATGCCACAGGCGGGGAGCTGACTACAGGGATATATGGGCTCAAGTTCCCAAATGAATTTTCGCCCAAGGGATTCATGGTCATGAACATGGAAAAAGCGACTCAGGAGCAGAGTGCCTATGAATACGCACCCTACTCTGGCAACCAGTACCTAACTTCGCTCTGTGCAGCGGAAGGCCGTACCGACCACTGGCTCATATCCCCGCCAGTAGTGGGTGGAAACAGCAATGTCATCTCCTTCTATTACAGGGTGGACTACTCTCTCGATCCTGAGACCTACGAAATACTCTACTCCACTACGGACACAAAGATAGAGAGCTTCAAGCCCCATCTCAGCTATGAGATAAACAATGAAGACTGGAAGAGAAAGGATTTCGTGATTCCCTCTGGGGCCAAATACTTCGCCATCAGACACACCTCGGACAACCAACGTGGAATCATGATCGACGACCTCAGCTTTGTGGCGGCAGCCGTCAAGGACTATGGCATCAAGATTGGCGGTGTGGCCGTGACCTCGGCCAACTATCAGAACATCTCGGCCTCGGGCGGCTTCCCTGCCGTGAAGAGCGGGAGTGTAAAGTTCGACCCCAACACCTTCACCCTGGCCCTTAGTCAGGTCCAAATCGAGAGTGGCTCGGACTATGGCATTTACTTTGAATCGTCGTCAAGGGCATCGCAACTTGTGCTCGAGGGAGCGAGCAAGATCGCTTGCTCCGCCTTTTGTGCTTTAGGCACTAGTGTTCCACTTGTAATTAAGGGTGACGGAAGCGTTGCCACCAGTTCTGACAGAAGGAACAGCTATGGCATTCTTGTCTCCAACCGAACTTCGCTAACCATTGGCAGCGGAATCACGATTGAGGCAAAAGGAACCAACATAGCCATCGGTGCAAACAATGGCTATGAGAAGCTAACCATTGAAGAAGGTGCCACAGTAACAGCCATTTCCAGTGGCAGTTGCATTAGTGGCTTTGGAAGTATCATTCTGGAAGGGAACACACACGTGATTAAGCCTGAGGGAGCAGTAGTTAGTGGCGGTTCCGTAAAATTTAACGACCAAGTATGCTCTGGAGAAGTCATCATAGCCCCTGCCCCTGCTGAGAACTACGGCATCCGAATCGGTGGCGTGGAAGTGACCTCGGACAACTACCTTAACATCACACCTGAGGGCGGATTCCCAGTTGTGCAGAACGGCACCGTGAAATATAGTCCGCGTTCACGCACCCTGACACTATCTGATGCTGTCATAGTTGCCGATAGCCGTAACCAGATAGCTATACAGTTTTATGGCTATGGCGCCTATACGCTGAAGCTGGAAGGCATTAAGACGGAGGTGTCGGCATACGGGCCTGCATTACGTGCACAACACCTCACCATATCAGGTAAAGAAGGAACTTTTAAAAGCGATACCGACTGCGCCATCTACGTTTATTCCACAGGCTCCGAAGATAGTCAAAGCCTAACTATCGACGGATGTATGATAACAGCTACAGGCGTATGGGGTATAGCAGGCGATGATGGCAGAAGCGAAACGCTAACGGTGAAAAACGCAACCGTGAAAGCCCAAGGTGAAAAAGGCTCCATTTGCGATCTGAAGGAACTGGAACTGATAGATTGCATCATAGCCGGACCGAAGAGTGCAGTGTGGAATGCCGAGATGCATGCCATCTGCAACCCCATGGGCGAAGTAATCACATCGATGGTTCTCATTGAACCTATAGGTACGGGCATCGAAGGGGTGGCCGACAGGAGTACTACCACGCAGCAAGGACTCTTCACCACGAGCGGACAACGCATAAAGGGCGACTGGAACCATCTGCCACGCGGTATCTACATCATGAAAGGAAAGAAGGTGGTAAAGAAATAGATACTTGTTACTCACGCTCCTGCTCAAAAAAGAGCAGGAGCCACCACCTTCCTATTTCCAACAAATAAGTGGTTAAGATGAAAGAGAAAGTATTGTTATACTGTAAATAAAGAAGTGTATGGAAGACAAATTTAAGAACAGATTTTATCCAGTAGTAATGTTATTTTTTGTAGTTATAATGTTTATGTTGGCTGTTAAGGAGTCTTCCAACACTTCGCAATTACTATTTCCCTCTGTCGGTGTCATTGAGGACACCGACAGGGTAAAGATACGCACCTTCGAAATCAACGGTCTAAAACTGACTCTTGTTAAGATTGAGGGCGGAGTCTACAGCATCGGTTTCCAACCCGACGCCCCCGACTCCGATACCTCGCTCACCAAGGATGCCGCCCAGCATGAGGTAAAATTGTCGAGTTACTACATTTCCACGACAGAAATTACTCAGGAACTTTGGCAGGTCGTGATGAACAACAATCCATCGAAGACAAAAGGTATGGGACTCCCCGTTACAAACGTCACGTGGGACCAGTGTCAAGAATTCACGAAAAGGCTGTACCAACGCACGGGAGGGTACTTCCGCCTGCCCACAGAGGCCGAATGGGAGTGTGCTGCGCGTGGCGGCCATTTGTCGCGAGGCTTTAAGTATTCTGGTTCCAATACACTCGACTCCGTGGCATGGTACCGGGGTAATTCCGGCATGAAGCGCGGAGGTAAGCTCGCACCTCGCAAGGTGGCATCGAAGCAGCCCAATGAACTTGGCATCTACGACATGGCCGGCAATGTAAGAGAATGGTGCTACGACTGGTACTCTCCTACTTATTATGATCAGGGTTGGCAAACCAATCCTCACGGTCCTGGTCTGAGCGACTTCCGCGTAATCAGAGGCGGCAGCTACCATAGCAACGCGAAAGGCTGCCTATCGATGAGCCGTGACTACGAATTTCCCGAACTCTCAAACGACGACATCGGTTTCCGACTGGCACTAAGCGAACCATAACCCTGTGCCATAATCTCATTTATTTTATTAACAAAAAAACTTTACCATTATGCCTATCTTCTTTAACAAAGTACATCGCATTAGCAATCCAAGTGAAAAAAACAGCCCACGCAAGTATTATCCCGTAGCCAAAAGCATACGACGCATGAATCAGAAAGACGTGGCAAAATTCATCTCGCGCGAGACCACGCTAAACCCCATGGAGGCCGAAATGGCCATAGCACAACTGCGCGAGGCAGTCATCTTCTTCTTGAAGCAGGGCTATACGGTGAGTCTGGGCGACTGGGCTTCGTTTCGTGTCACCCTGACTACGGTAGGCGCTGACACAGAAGCCGAATGTACTCCTGCGCGCATACGCGGAGTCAAACCTCATTGTCAGTTTGGCAAAGAATTTGTGACCGAACTTCAACGTGTTGATTTTCAACTCGGTTCAACAATGGATTCAAAACGGTCTTCAACATCATCAGAAGGCAACCAAGGCGGAAGCGGAACCGGTGATCCCGGTGATATTGAGCCTTAATTATGCATTTTTCTTCTTACCCGGGAAAAAAGACGGGCACAAACGCAGATGTCTGTATTAACAAGATATCGTCCGCATAATTCTGTTTGTTGATACCTAATCGTCTCGTCTTGGTTCTGTTTTTTCTAAGGTTGCCTTCTGTTCGTGTGGTCACTTTTTTCATATTAACCGTTTGAGGGTGTGACCACACATTTTTTCTTTCGCTGATAAAGGTTGCGTCTTATGGTCATTTTATATACTTTTTTAATCCATAACTCATTGTTCGGGTGACCAAGACGCAACCTTTTCATGACCACAAAGCTATCTTTCCATGCCCATGACACATTAAAATGTTGGCCATCAACGTATATCGTCATGTATCTCCCAATTGTTATATTATGATACATGCCATTTCATCATCATGACACATCACGTCATTTCGTCATGATACATGACCACTTATAATTCTCTCTTTTGCCTTTTTATAGGGTTCTGTAGATGCATTCACAATAAGTTAAAAATCAGAAAATAAGTGTTAAAAAGTTTTTTTTAATGACTCAAATGTATTATCTTTGCCATGTCCTTACATTATTACTTCCACGCAGAAACATATAAGATGTGAGGATAAGACTTAATTTATATGCGTCTATCATCGCTTCGTTCTTGGCGTATAGGAATCTCGCAAATTCTCTTAATCTAACCAAGACTTAGCATTGGTATTTGAGTTATTTAAAATATTCCATTTTATAGACTGTGAGGACTAGTGTCCGCACAAAAAACTAACGCGTGGCTTTTTTTGTATTTATTCAGTTAGATGGGTTATGCGAGAACCTCGATACGCAGAAAAATCAAATTAGCTCACGCAAAAAACAGGAAAATGAACCAAGCACATTTGAAATATTGTTTTTTGACCAGATTAATAACTCACATCATAAATCAAACTAAAAGTTTTGGCAAATTATAATTTCAACATTTTAGATCTATGCAATCAATTCTTTTGTACGCTTCGTAATAAATATAGAGAAAGAATGCAAAGTTATGGTAATATAAAGCATTCCGCCCTGCTTCACTAACAAGAGGCAGGGCGGATTTGTATTTAACTCATTAAATGTACGGATTATACTGACGTTCGTAACCGACAGTGGTAGAGGGACCATGACCGGGATAAACGGTAACGTCATCGGGAAGCGTTAAGATTTTTGTACGGATGCCGTCGACAAGGGCCTGCAAACTACCACCAGGAAAATCGGTTCGTCCGATGCTGCCTTGGAAAAGGGTATCGCCCGAGAAAAGGGCCTTGGCATCAGGTTGGTAGAAACATAGTCCGCCAGGCGTGTGACCTGGGGTATGGAGGACGTGCAATGAGGAATGTCCGAACTGTAGTTCTTGCCCGTCGGAAAGATATTGCTTTACGGAAACGAGGGGAGACTCTATCTCTATGCCAAAGAAATTACGAGACATCGCCGGAGCAAAGTCATAGACAGGTTGTTCACTAGCGTGACACATGGGTTGCAAACCATAGGTGCGATGCAGGAAATGGAGACCAAAGATGTGGTCGAAATGCATGTGCGTTTGCAAAGCTAAAACGGGATGCAGTTTATTATCTTCAATGAAACGAGCGATTTTATTCTCTTGGGCTTCACCAAGCGAACCACAGTCGATGATGGCACATTCGAGACTATCGTCCCAAACCAAATAACAGTTTTCCCCTATCGGGTTAGTTACGAAACGTTTAATATTCATAGGTGTCTATAGTGGTAGATAGACTACCTTTTTGGTTTCAAAGAATTCTTCACTAAAGTAGTCGGAAATGGGGACTATCTCTGCTGCATTCTTCATTGGATACACCTCGTTGTCAAGTTCACCACCCTTCAGGCAAATAAGTCCATTAGGCAGGGCGTTTTTCATCTCTTTTGATATATTCTTTCGACATATCTTCACAAGGTCTGCCAAAGGCATAACGGCACGGGAGACAACGAAATCGAACTTCCCTTTCTCCTCCTCGGCGCGACACCAGCGGGTGGTGACATTCTTCAGGCCCAATGCCTGAGCCACCTCCGTGCAAACGAGAATCTTCTTCTTTATGCTATCCACCAGATGGAACTTCACCTCAGGAAACATGATTGCCAAAGGTATTCCGGGGAAACCACCGCCAGTACCCAAATCCATCACAGCAGTTCCGGGACGGAAATTGATGTACTCCGCAATGGCCAACGAATGAAGCACATGATGCTCATAAAGGTTATCGATGTCCTTGCGTGATATCACATTTATCTTGGCATTCCAGTCGTGATACAGCTCATC
>JAEEGL010766610.1_pt1 | contig 12305 bp, 24 predicted proteins | sample 9134231 | NCBI WGS metagenome assembly JAEEGL01 (sample SAMN16246548, study PRJNA631951) | gut metagenome | biome: gut microbiome; feature: rumen; material: fiber-attached | host: Bos | place: Iran: Karaj | collected 2018-10 | reverse complement strand
CTATGAGCTTGACACCAACCACCCGCTTTACATCTACGGCAACATCTTCAACTTCCCTGGCGAGTTCGAGGAGGTTCTGGGATACACCAAGGCGGACGACAAGAAGGAGGAGCCCAAGAAGGCAAAGGCATCAGTCATCGCTTCGTTCTTCGAGTCCTTCAGCACCAATCCGGCCGGGTCTCCCAAGGTCTTGACTGAGTTGAGCGCGAGCAGCCAAGCGGCATTAAGTTGCTGATGGCCGCCACTGTCCTGCAGGGATTGGTGAACAACAAGTTCAGTAGCGACGAGGCCATGATTCAGCGCGCCGTCAACCTTACCAACAAACTTTATTCAGCAATGGAGAAGTAATATGAGCGCCGACAAAAAAGAGATAAAGAATTATATCAAGCAGTATCGCAATCTAATCAAAGCCGGCTGCGTAGGTGCCGCCGGTTTCTGTGAGACCGACGCCAACAGCGACTTTAACGCGATGGAAGTTGCCATTAGGTATCTGCAGAAGAAGGGTAGCCCCATACTTACCACGACGCAGATTGTAAGCGGAAGGCGCCTTACTTATGTTGAGATAATCGACAACAAAGCACAGCCCGAGCCGCCGGCACAGGAAGACGCAGGCCGTCGCACCATCGACGCCGAGGACGCTCCGATATCGAGTTCAACCAGAGAAAAACTCCAGCGTCTTGCATATCATAAAACCGCCGACGTAAAGACTTACGCTGACGCCGCAAGGTTTGTGAGCGAAAGGGGTGTCATTGTCAGGGTGTATAAAGAGGGTAGCCTCTATTACAACGTAGACATCCTCGGGGACACCGTTTATCCCAACTGTTCACATGCCACAGCCAGACAGGCCTGGAATACGGCGCTTTGGTACGCGTTCGTTGCCCTGCGCAATCAGGAGGCCCCCGATTACGATTTTCCGGACGCGTCACAATAGTTTGGAAAGTCGGAAAAATTTTATATCTTTGCGATATCAAAACAGAACTTATATATGGAAAAGACAAAATTTGACGAAGTAATCGAGTACATCAAGGCGAACAATATTAAGGTCGAGCGCCCTCTGGCATTTCTGGACCTTGAGACTACGGGAATCGACGTCCTGACCGCCAGGATTATCCAGGTGGGCATCACCAAAATTCTCCCCGGTCTTGTCGTTGAGCAGTACTCCACCCTCGTAAACCCCGGTATTCCCATTCCGGAAGAGGCCATTCAGGTTCACCATATCGACAACGACATGGTGGCCGATGCACCCAAGTTCGCGGACATAGCGAACGACATCACCACCTTCTTGGATAAGTGCGACATCGTCGGCTATAACATCCTGCACTATGACCTCCCCCTCCTTATTGAGGAGTTCAGGCGCGTTGGGCTTCCTTTCCGCTACGGTAACCGCAAGCTCATTGATGTCTACAAGCTCCTGGTCAAGAACGAGCCGAGAGACCTCAAGCATACATTCGCCAACTTCACCGGTAAGGAGCTCGAGGACGCACATGACGCCCAGAACGACAACTACGCCGCGGCATCCATTGCTGTGCGCCAGATTGAGAAGTACGGGCTTAACGACCTCGATGGTTTGGCAAAGGACAGCACTGAGGGGATGGTGGACCTGGCCGGATTTTTCGTCAAGGACGAGAAGAAGGGTTGCGTTGTCTTCGCCAAGGGTAAGTACGCCGGACGCTCCGTCGTTGAGGTATACCAGAGTGGCGAGGATGCCTATTACTTCGAGAACTACATTGGCAAGAAGTGCAGCAGCGATACGAATACACACCTTAAGCTGATTCTCGGTGGGAGGCAATACTGATGAAGCCGAAGAATCGTGTGATGTGCCCGGATTGTGGGAGGTCCAAAATGCTCTTCGAGACAGAGAAGAAGGCTGAGAACTTTCTGAAATTCAACGGGAATGAGGTTAACCCCAAGGGCGATAGGACAATGAGGGTATATTATTGTCCCGCCTGCTGCGGTTACCACATATCATCGCACGTGTATAAGGGGGATAACACCAAGACCGACAAGCTGATTGAAGCCTACAAGAGAGACCTTAAGGCCAAGGATACCGAGGAACAAAGCGCTCGATACCAAGAGTTCCTTAAGACCGCGAGGGAAGAGTATCAGTATATGGTCGAACACGGGTACACGAAGGATGAGGCGCGAAGACATATGCACCTCTTCAGTATTCCCCAAAGAGCAAGGCAGATTGCCCTGCAGAACTATTACCAGTACCTTGCCTACAATAGAGTGGGCCAAGAGTATAAGTACAACGAAAACATTTTAGGGAATGAGCGATAGAGCTGTTAAAGCAAAAGGTATCGTCTGCCCCTTCATCAGAGAGGGTGACGACATTGTGAATATAGTTACCGATGCGGTCATGGAAGACACGGCAAAGGAGTATGACCAAATGTCTTTCGGGGGTGCCGGTCGCGAACTTGGTGCTAACTTGAATTTCAAGGGAGACATTATTGGTATAACGGAGAGCGTGGTCGCGAGGAGCGCAGGACTATATGTGACGGTTGATGAGATTGCGAACTACATCAAGAAGAACTACGGTGAAGACAGGACCATTGTCCTTGTCAACCCCATATACTCCCGCAATAGGTTCGCCATGATACTTAAAGCCATAGCCAGGGCCTCGAACAGGATTATCATCCATATGCCCCAGCACGACGAAGTGGGTAATCCCGTTGGAGTCAACCCCTTTACCGGCGTGAATATTCGCGAATACTATACGAAGATTGTGAACGACGAGGGGAAGGAGTGCGATATCCGTGAGGATATGTTCCTGGACGGCATACGCCCCACCGGCAGCCTGGTAATCCACTGCAACCTCCACGATTACGATATGGTGAGGAGTGATTATAAGGGGAATACCCAGCACATAACCTTAGCAGACATCTGCGCCGACAAGAATCCGGACTTCGGCCTATTGGGTTCCAATAAGGCCACGGAGGAGAAGCTGAAGCTGTTCCCCACGAAAGCATTGGCCGACGGCGTTTGCGAAGGCGTACGCCAACGCATTAAGGAACTTACCGGTAAGGACGTATACGTCTGCTGCTACGGTGACGGTTGCTTCCACGACCCCGTGGGTGGAATCTGGGAGTATGCCGACCCTACCACAATGCCCGGTTATACCAACCGCGAAATATTTGAAGCCTGCCCTAACGAGGTGAAGCTTAAGGCGGTAATCGACGAGACCGAGAACGACGAGGAGGTTATGGAAAAGGTCGCCCAGAGAAGGGAGGACCTCAAGGGCAAGATGGCGTCGATGGGAACGACACCCAGAATCTTCAAGGACCTCATTGCTTCGCTATGTGACCTTGTCAGTGGTTCCGGCGACCGTCAGACCCCTGTGATATTGATACAAAACTACTTCTAATATGAAAGCAAAATACTTAAATGGAATTGCCCTTATCACGGCAGAACGCCAGCGCCAAGTCGAAGAAGAGGGCTGGACAATGGAACGCGACATCCAGGAACACGCCCACGGTGATTTGGCTGATGCTGCAGCCTGCTATGCAGCAACCCAAAACAGTCGCGAAAACACCTCCATACTGGGCGTTTGGCCTTGGGATGCCAGATGGTGGAAACCCACCCCCAATAACCGCATCAGGGAACTCGCAAAGGCCGGTGCCCTTATCGCCGCCGAAATCGACAGACTCTTAAACACCCCCGAGAACGATGAACAATGATAAGATAACAGTCGGCGCCTGGGTGCGTAACGCTACCGGCGACATTGTGAAGGTCCTCAGCGTGGGTGAACACACGCTCGTATACAAGAGCGACAAGGAAGGCATCTATGGTGCCAAGGTCCTTCTCACAAGTTGTGAGGGGGTTAAGCTCAATGACTCCCTGCTTGAACGCAATGGGTTTACCAAGTCCGAGGATACCGGCCTATGGGAATACGACAACCGAGAGGATACCGATGATGGTATCGGCTTCCAACTCGGCAAAATTGCCAACGGTTACGTGTTTTTCGCCAACTTTCGGACAATATTCATCGAGTATGTCCACGAACTACAGACGGCTCTCAAATTCTGTGGCGTTAAACTTGATTTCAGAGTGGACTAATGGTAAACAACGTAAAGTATTCTTCGTTCCTCATCTCCCTGACGGAAACGGATAAGAAAACGGGAGAATCAAGGACCATAGAGAAGTCCTGGATAAGGTATCCCGACCCCCTCTCGGAGGCCCTCCAAATCAGTGGGATGAACTTCCTCACAAAGAAGGCCCTCGGGTCGTTCGAGAAGGCCTTTAAGGAATACCATAGGTGGTGCTACTCACACGAAGAAGGCGGCAAAGTATACCTCAACTACATTATGGGCTTCGTTGCCCTCCCTGGTGAAGTGGGAATTGAAATCAATGACATCGGTTATGTAACACAATAAAGAATAATTAGCTATGTGCCTATTTAAAGACACCAGACACCACACGAAGATAAAGGCCACGGAAGATATCGTGGTCTACAAGTTCCTCGTAACTTGTCCCGATGGTAGCTTGAGGTCCCCCTATATGCCGAATTTCAAGTGGGATATTGGGAAGGAATATACAGCAAACAGGGCTAAGTTCGTTCATTACACCACAGTAAAGGACGGATACTTCCACAGTTATAGAAGGGAAACGGATGCTCACCGCCGGAGACAAATCTATGGTGCCCCTGAAGCAAATGTTTATAAGTGTATCATCCCGAAGGGTAGTTACTACTATGTGGGGTATGACCCTGTTTGGCTTGATTGTTTTGCATCAAAAAAGTTGAAAATTATCGAGCGGGTATAGATTCTGGCCCGATTTTTGTAGTAATGGTTTTAGTGAGTTGAAAATAATTTTGCTAAAACCATTTTATTTTATATATTTGCGATATGAAGACTTGTATAGTTGTAGACATCGACCAGGACAGCCTGCGGAAAGCTGATATGAGCGACCGCCAGGTTCTTGATATGACACTTGATACTCTTAGCCGGCTTTACAATAGGTGCGGGTTGGAGTTCGATTGTGGGTATAACCCCCAATACATAAGTAAAACCGGAGTTTGTTGATATGGACAAATTAGATAAACAGATACTGGACCAGGCGCAGGCCGCCAATATTCCCGAGGAACCCACCTTCCAAGAGAAGGTGAGGCAGGCATTTGAGGATTGGCGGGACATCAAACGCGACATCAAGGAGGTAAAAGAAACCCTCCACAAGATAGCCGAGACCAAGAGGAATGCCATCGAAGAGGCCTGGAGGTCAAAACCCCATCACTGTGGCGTATTCCACGGAAGCGATAAGTACGAGGAGTGCATCGTCCTCAACCACGACGAGTTCTACAAGGTGGCAAGCAAGCTGTTCGTCGCCGGCCAGCAGGAAATGAGGGGCAGGATTGCCAACCGCACGAGCGCATACGATAAGGAGATAGAAATCGAAACACCAGACACAATATGACATACGGAGAATTTATAGGGCTGGGGTTTGACCCGTCCGCACCGATGGAGGCGGTCCTGGCCAAGGCGATGTTTGACGGTCACATCGACTTCGCAGAAGTTATGCGCGCCCACAACGACGCGGTAACAAAACAAAATATGCTCAACAAGTGCCGCTTCAACGAGGCATGCATAAACCTCGTGCAACTCCTCTGCAAGAACTTCGAGGGCGAAGACCTCCTGAATGCACAAAAGAGGGCACTACACACCCTGGGCGTCAGTGAGTGGGGAGGCCTCTGGGACAGCCTTTATGACTATACCATCGAGGACAAGAACGCCCTGGACGAGGAGATGGTGAGAAGGTATGGACTAGAAGATTTTAACAACCGTGATAAGTAGAAAAGAATTTGACAGCATCAGCGACGAGTGAAACAATCGAACGCCTCAGGGCGGATGGTTTCGACATTGATAGATACTGGGACCCGTATGAATACTGGTTCATTGAATGGGGATATTGTTTCTAAAATTTTAAGATTATGATGTCATTTGTTTGTGGAATGATTTGTTTGTTCCTTGCTATCTTCTTGGCTTTCCTGGCCGGGAGCTACGTTGGAAATGATACCGTTGGTTGGGAGGGCGAGGTCGTGCTTGCCGTGTTTTTTATGCTGATTTGTCTGGGCCTTGGTGTTGTCCTTATCAAGTTCAGCGCACGCGAGAGAGTGGTGACCAAGGTTCCCGCCAAGGTTGAATACCAGATTACTGAAAGTGTTACCAACGGTGTGGCAACCAGGGACACGGTTTATATTTATGACTTTACCAAACACTGATTATGAGTGCCGGACAAGTATTGACTTTGGCCATAACGGCTTTTGTACTTATCCTACGAGACGTTATCGTGGGAGATGACAGTGACTTTGATTTTTAGCTTATGGAATGGATTTGTGCAAACTGTGCGTTCAAGCCCGTCGGTTACTGTAAGATAGCCAGACGGTCGGTTAACGGTAATACGCCGGCCTGTTCCGGGTTTAAGAGGAACGACGAAGACAAGATAGGATTCCAGGACGTCTGGACCCTGCCGCTTAAGATGGATGATTATTCATACGCCTGGGACCAGAACGACGTTATGGCGCTCACTTTCGAAGATGGCAAAAACGAAGAGGATTTCAACAATATGAGAGCCCTGGCCAAAAACGTGGTCGCCGCTATCAACGGAAAGGAAGAGAGCAATACCAAGGGCCGGTGGACCCACGAGGAATGTGACTTCTATCTCGATGGAGAATACAAATTCTGCGTCCGCGGTTGGGGACACCTCACAGGTACCGGCGGTGGTATGCACATCACCCCCGTGGGCGCTGCCAGAATACAGGACGAGTTTATTGACTTTATATACGAGAGAATCAATGGCTAATCACGGACGTTGCAAAAGGTGTTGGTGGTGCAAGATGATTGAAAATCCTGGACTTGCACTCGTTAATGGAAAACTTGTAACCAATGAAGGACGCGGGAGGTGCTACAACTCAAATGACTCGGAAGGACACTATTATCACGAAGTCAAGGGTAACGATTATTGCCCCAACTACACCAACCGAGCAAAAGAAATAAAATATGGCATTGAAACACTCGAGGAGTGGATTGAAAGACAAGGTTTAAAAGAAGAATTATGAAGAACATCAACTACTTCGACCACGCAGTCGGTTGGTACAAGAGAGGCGGCGACTTCAGGGTGGCCGCTTTGGAGCTTTTTAGTAAGGCGCAGCTTGAGGGCGAGCTCGCCAGGTACGAACATGAGAAAAGACTGGAGCGTAATGAGCGGAGGGAAAAGGACCTTAAAGAGGCACTCGAGAAATGCAAGAAGATGTATCCCATCGGCACTCTCATTTGGAGCGACGAGGGCAGCGACCACCTTCCCAACCTCATTGTCGGTGAGCCATATATCGGTGCCACCAAATATAAGGCACCATATGGCGTCTACGAGTTTGACGAGGATAACAGAAAGACGGTCCTGGCGAAGACATTAAGGCTCCGCGGAACCCAGATTGTCGATGAAGATATTGTCGAGCTCGAAAAGTGCCTGGCAGACAAGACACCTTATTATCACAGTAACCACGAGTATCACGTCATTGACCTCGAAAAGTTCCACGAAGAAGAGGAGGAAGCCCGGCGCAGAACAATCGCCGACCTAAAGGAGAGCATAGAACGCCTCCAGAGGCAGCTTGAGGAGGAGAAGAAACGCCTGGCCAACGCAGAGGAGTATAACCCCCTTGCCCTCACGAAGGAGAGCACCAAACAAATTATTAAGGAATATGACACACGATGAATTCATAAAGAGGTTGAATCCGGTCGATACCCTCATCCAGCACACGGATACCGACTACGGTACCCTTACCGTCATCACATTGGTTTTCCCGGACGATATTGAGGTTGGCATCAGCTATTACGACAAGGATTCCGACGACCAGCCCTTGTGTTTCAACATCAGCCACAAGCGGGAATTGCTGGTGATGAACGCCTTGCCGATGGACGAGCTATACGAAAAATTGAGTGAAATTATAAGTATTCGGGCCAGAATTGACGCTTTGGCACGAAATTTGTAAGGATAAAAGTATGGGAAACAACGTAGGACTTAACGATTACGAGCGATACTACTTCGACTCGCAGTTCAAGGGAAACCTCAAGCGACTGAAAGCACTCAGGAAGTCGATTGCAAAGTCGTTGGAGATAGACGATTACAATGCTGATGGTTGCTATGTTACCAAGACCTTTGTTGGGAAGGGAGGCAAACGCCACTTCATACGTCTCAGCAAGAAGAAGGTTGACAAGTATATTGAACAGTTAAAGGAAGGAAAGATATGATAGACCACACACCCGAGAAGATATACATAAGGGAATACCTGAATCCGGCCGGCGAGGTTTACACGCGTTCAACCACCTGGTACGAGGATGCCACGGATATCGAGAACGTTAACTACGTTGAGTACGTGCGCCCTGCAGCTATCAAGCAGTTTACCCAGGAGCAGATAGACGAGCAGATGGCCAAGTGCAAGACCGAGCTGGAGAAAAAGGCGACGAAGTTCGCTATGGGCGACCACATTACCGAGGAACAGAAGTACGCCTTGTACCACGGCTACTATATGGGCTACCTTGCGGCCATAGAGGACGCGAAGGAGGAGCTCAGGCGCCGAAAGGCGGTCAACGAGCATTTCAACCTCGAGGAGCGCATAGACGAAGATATTATTAACATCTATAGAATTCACAAGTTAGGAGTTTAGATTATGGACACAAAGGCAGTAAAGAAGTCACCGGAATACCTCGAAGGATTCTACGACGGTACACAGAGTATGCAGGAAATCTACGACAAGTGCGCAAGCGACGCTGATGGCCTGAACTACGACAAGGGCCGCCGCGACGCTTGCGCTGAAGTACGGGTTGAATTGGACAAGATTCTCGCTGAGAACCGCAACAGGAACAGCGAGGTTGAATCCGCAAGGGCAGACGTATGCCTCAGGCTCAAGGAATTTATTAGCAACATACTTTGATTACTGGGTAAAAGTTGCATTGGGGCCCTTGTTTTTATGAGAAAATTTTTGTATATTTGCGAGAAATAAACGAACTAAAGAATTTGCAAAATGCCATTAGGTAATGACTATCTCATAAACGCAAGAAGAGAGAAGAACGACGAATTTTACACCCAATATGAGGATATCGCCTCAGAGCTTGGGAAGTTCTCGGAGCACTTCAGGGGAAAGATTGTATACTGTCCGTGTGACGGCCACCTTTCGAACTTCCCCAAGTATTTTAAGGACAACTTTGACACATTCGGGTTGAAGGGCCTATATTACACGAGCTTGACAGAAGACTGCCACTATTACGACGGCAAGGAAGATGTTGTGTCGGGTGGACCCATTGACATTACTTCGGAGGCTTTCCTAAAGAAACTCGACGAATGCGACATTGTTGTCACCAATCCGCCGTTCAGCCTCTTCGTCAATTTCCTTAATGACATTATATCACATAAGAAGGAGTACATCATCATTGGCTCACAGAACACCATCAGTTGCCGGGACGTGTTTCAGCACCTCATAAAGGAGGAGACATTTCTTGACTACGGGTTTAAGGGCATAGCCGGGTGGTTTATTGTACCATCACATTATGAGGACAGGGCCACCGCCGGTGAGCACAAGGAGGGTAGGATAAGGGTCTCGGGCGTTATCTGGTACACCAGCTTCGACACCCTCGAGAACAAACCGTTCCTGAACCTCAAAGAAACCTATTACAACGAGGATGGAACAACCAAGGATAAAGAATATCCAAAGTACGACCACTTCCGCCAGATATCCGGATTGAATGAGGATGCCATCGAGGTAAAGTACGTGAAGAAAATCCCCAAGGACTATTACGGTATTATGGGCGTTCCGATATCCTTTTTTGGTAAGTATAACCGAAATCAGTTTGAACTGATTCAGCTCGACCACTATGGCCCGCTCGGAAATCAGGATAATGTCGTAAACGGCAAACAACAGTACAGGAGAATTTATGTCAGAAGAAAGAGGGAATAGTACGTGCTTCATTCAAAACAAGGAGCTGGATATGAGGACGCGCTTCATCTATAAGTGTGAAACGGAAGATGAGGTTCAGGCCCTTGCGGCCGAAAACCACCTAAACGAGGCTGATACCGCTCACGCCATTTGGCGGTGGCACAATTTTATAACCGAAGATGGTTATAATCGAGAAATTGTAAGGCAGGCTCAAATACTGCACGACCAGCATGAAGGGGGCAACACAGTGCTGGTCACGCCAATACCAAGAAAAGATGACGGAAAGGAGGACGAGTCCCAATACTATCGACCGTTCTCCGATATTGAATACGGCGAACAAAAAGACGAATACAGGGACCATTTCAAGTGGGATTTAAGGTTTGATTATTCCGATAAAAAGGTGAGATATTTCGACACAAAATGCACAACAATAAAAGAGAACAGTAAACCCTTCAGCGAAATACGTAAAGAGGTAATAAAGCAATACAAAGAGACGCAAAGCGTTGACTTTAAAACAAGTGCCTCAATGGTTGAAAAACTATACGAAAATCAGAGCAAGGATAAGTCAGCGCGCTACGGTAATGGGCCAAGGCTATTCTTTTGGTTCATATCGTTAAGAGATGGTGTATCCGATGTTTGTTTAAAACGTGATGAAGGCGCCAGAAAGGAGGCGATAAGACAATTATTCGATAGCACAGACATTCTTACAAACTCGTCGTTCGCCACGATAAAACACTCCCTTGATAATATTAATAAGGAATTGACAAAAAGAGGATGGAAACAAAACACTGTTAGTCACGTTAAGGCTGCGATATTCTATGTTATTATGGACGAAGATGGGGTCGTTCACCTTATAGATGGGAACAAGTAGAAAATAAAGAGATATGGAAACACCGAAAACCAAGTTCGTTTTTCCGAAGTATCTATATGCCAGGACAACGAATAACAAGACCATAGACGTATCCTACGCACCTCAGGATATGAACGCTGTTGAATACGTTCAGTCTGACCTTGTGGAGCTTACGTGGGAGGATATTTGTGACATTGACGGAATAATTCACGATGTACAATTCACCCACAAGGATGAGGTAATAACCAGCGAGGCTTTCTACAAGGAGGTCCTTCGCAGGTTTAATGAAGAAAAAAACAAGTAAGGTATGGATAACAGGCAGAAGATAGAGGAATACATGAAGCTCCCAATCGAGGAGCTTGATGCCCGCTTGGACAAGTGCGACAGGGAACTTGACAGGATATGGCGCGAGGACAAGGGTAGCTCCTATGAGGAATATCGGGAGAAATGCCGGCCATATCAAGACGAGGCTTTCTTCCTTGCCACCGCCAAGGATATGATAACCCCGAGAGAGAAGATAAATACCCGTCCAATGGATAAACTTGATGAGGAATGCAGGGTACCGATTGATGTGTTCGAGGGGTGGTGTAAGAGTGGCTTTGTGTCGTCCTATGACGGACACGGAGTTTATGCAACAGAAAACGAGGTTACATGGATGTATGCCCGCCCCCGCGCATTTATGGAGGGCTATATCAGGGACGACTTTGACTATGTTTGTTGGTATAACAAGTAAATGAGTAAGATATGGAAGCACCGAAAGAAATTTACTTACAGCAGAAAAAACGGTCCGGGCTTATCGACGGATATTATAATACCCCTATCTGGGAAGACACGCACGATAACATCAAGTACATCCGTGCCGACCTTGCCGAGAAGGCCAAGAACGAGTTCCATAACAAGGGATACCTCGAGGGAAGGAAGAACGCGCATATTCCAGCAAGGGAATTGGGATTGCCGAAGGATTGTGATAATCCCAACCTTGCGGAATTGACGTGGGAGGATGTGGAAAAGCTTGATAAGATTATGGGGGATGTTTGGCATGATGGAAACTTCGGGGATTTACACGAAGGTTTCTACACGGAAGTCCTCCGCAGGTTTAACGAGGCAAAGCAGGATGAAGGAAAATAAAGCCAGGTGGAAAGGCGACCGCAAATTCAAGGTCCATAAGCCACCAAAGGGAAAGAATAAGGAGCCATATTGGTGGCCCAAGGATATGATTTCAAAATTTTACTAGATATGGCACGACTTGGCACGATTTTTGCTACTATATAAATGAACATTATAAGGAAGGGGTATCTAAAACAGCCGAGTGGTTCTGTCAGTACCTTAATTGGAAAACTTATTTCAGAAATAGATAATATGAGTAAACATAGCACATATAGACTAAACCAAAAAATGAAGGAAGAGGGTATCCGTTGGATGCCCCCGCGTGATAAGCGTGACAATAAAGCCACGAATTACGACCATAAAGATTACACTGAAGAGGTGTACCAGAAAAAGGCTGAGGATTACGAGGATACCATAAGGTGGTTT
>JAEEGL010324399.1_pt1 | contig 12305 bp, 9 predicted proteins | sample 9134231 | NCBI WGS metagenome assembly JAEEGL01 (sample SAMN16246548, study PRJNA631951) | gut metagenome | biome: gut microbiome; feature: rumen; material: fiber-attached | host: Bos | place: Iran: Karaj | collected 2018-10 | reverse complement strand
GAGAAGCTGGCCGCGGGGCCGGATGTGGTCCGGATGGATGCGGATCTCGACACGCTGCTGCACCTGCGCGGCGGCGCGGCAGACGGCCTGTTCCTGTTCTTCATGGGCCCGGACGACTGGGCAAACTACGCCGGCGCCCTGGAAGCCGCCGGGAGAAGGCTGACGGCGGTTTGCATGGCGGACATCATGCCCGACAGCCTGCCGGACACCCTCCGGCTGTTCAGCCGGCGGGAGGCGCTGAGCCGCTGCTACTGGAAGGAGCATCCGCTGGGCAGGGATGAGCGCTGCGTGGCGCTGATCGGCTGCGGCGAGACCGGCGGCGCGCTGCTGGAGCGGGCGCTGCTGACCAACGTCTTTGAGGCCGGGCGCGTGACGGAGTACCACGTCTTCGGCGACAGCGGCGGCTTCGCCCGGCTGCACGAGGAGCTGGTGCGCGCGCTGCAGCCGGGTACCCCGGGGGAGGACAGCCTGTACTTCGACAGCGGGGACTGGACCGAGGAGGCGGCGCTTTTGCGCCGGGCGGACCGCGTCATCTTCTGCGCCGACGACGACGGGGAGAACCTCAGCGCCTATGAGACGCTGCGCACCTGGCTGCCCACCGGCGCGGCGCTGCATGTGCGCCTGGCGGAGCCGGTGCGGGGCGTGCCCTCCTTCGGCGGCCGGGACGAGGTCATCACCCGGGAGTTCGTGATGAAGGACGCGGTGAACCGCCGGGCGGTGCTGATGCACCGGATTTACAGCGAGAACGCCGCCAATCCCAGGGACTGGCGGGAGCTGAGCTATTTCCTGCGCCAGTCCAACATCGCCGCCGCGGATCACCTGATCGTGAAGGCCCGTTTCCTGCTGGACGACGACAGCCTCACGGAACTCACGCCGGAGATCTGCCGCCGCGCGTATGAGCGCTTTGCCGAGCTACTCAGCGGGCACAGGGAGCTGCTGGAGGAGATGGAGCACCGGCGCTGGCTGCGCTTCTATCAGATGTTCAACTGGGTGTACGACCCGGTGCGGAATGACGCCCGCCGCCGCCATCCGATGCTGCAGCCCTATGCGGAGCTGCCCGAGGCGGAGAAGCGGAAGGACATCTATGCCTGGGAGATGCTGGGCCGCATCGCCCGGGACGCCGAAACGTGACGGATCGGGGTGCCCAACGGGAGGCCGAAACCGCCCGTTCTTATGAAAGCTTAAGATCCGTCCAGGCGGATCTGTGCTATACTTGAGCCCGGTACCATGGTATTTGTCGGCGGGCGGCGGAGCTGCGCCGTCCGCCGACAAATTCTGCAGGAGGGAAAGACTATGAACACTTCATTCCGAAACCGGCTGCTGGCCGGCCTCATCTGTGCGCTGACCGTGTTTGCCCTGTCCGCATGCGGGGGGAAGGACAGCGGGGGAGAGGACGCCGGAACCGCTGTCGAGAGCGCGGCCCCCGCGCAGCAGGCGGGGAGCACGGCGGACGGCCCCGAGCTCCCGGAGGAGGAGCAGAAACGGATCCTGGAGGAAAACCGGGAGCTCTGGGCGTTTACGGACCCCTGGGATTCCCCCTGGTTCTACACCTTTACGGATCTGGATCACAACGGGAGGCTGGAAGTCATCGCGGCGACGACCCAGGGCAGCGGCATGTACACCTATGCCCATTTCTGGGAAGTACTGGCCGACGGCAGCGGCATCGACAACTGCTATCACAAGGGCGTGGAGGTCGAAGGGCCGGACGATTGGCCGGAGATCGTGCTGGAGTCGCTGCCCTGCCGTTACGATGCCGCCGAAGACCGCTGGTATTACCCCTGCGAGGGGATCACGCGCAGCGGCGCGGCGTATGCTTACTGCGCCTGGTACGCGCTCTGCCTGAAGGACGGGATCGCGGACTGGGAGCTGCTGGCGGAAAAGACCGTGGAGACTGAGGGCGGGAATCCGCGCGTCAGCTGTCTGGACGCCCAGGGCAATCCCATCTCCGAGGCGGAATATGACGGCGCCGTGGAGCGCCGCTTCGCGGGGATGGAGGCCTCCGTCCTGAAGCTGGATTGGACGCAGGTGGAGAATCCCTTCCCGGACACGGCGCCGGAGGAGGAAGCATCCCCGATCACCATCACGAAGAATCCCACCAGCGAGGCGCTGACCATCGGCGGCAGAACCTGGTTCATCGCCCACGCGGAGGGAGCCGAGACGCTGACCTGGCAGCTGCTCGACCCGGAGGGAAGAGTCTACAGCCTGGAGGAGGCAATGGCGGCGAACCCCGGCCTCTCCCTGGAGGCGCTGGAGGGCGATACCATCGCGGTGGGCAAGGTGCCGCTCTCCGTCAACGGCTGGGGCGTGCGCGCCCGCTTTGACGGGCAGGGGAGCTATGCCGTCACGGAGCCCGCCTGGCTCTATGTGGGGGACTTCGCCGGGGCCTACGGCGAGGTGATCGGCAAATACCGGACCGCCTATCAGACGGGGAACAACACGGGGCAGTACGCCTGGGACAACGGCCTGTCCGAGATGATCGCCTATTCCACCGGCGTGGGCTACGCCCTGAAGGATCTGGACAAGAACGGTATCCCGGAGCTGGTGATCGCCGGGATGGGAACGGACGACTTCTCCGGCGGGATGGTCTACGACCTGTACACGCTGGTGGACGGCGCGCCGGTTCAGCTGGCGTGCTCCCATGCGAGGGATCGCTTCTACCTTCGTACGGACAGCTGTGTGGTCAACGAGGGCTCCGGCGGCGCGTCGTATTCGATCTTTCAGCGTCTGCGCCTGAACGGGGACCAGCTGATAACAGAGGAGCTCCTGTTCACATACCCGGAGACGGTCGCCGTCGGGAACCAGAGCGTCGAGTATTACGCCCGGCAGGGCGGCGGCGACACGGTCCCGGACGGGAGCAGCACCAAGCTGACGGAGCCGGAATTCAGAGACCGGCTGGCGCAGCTGGAGGGCAGCCGCTACCTTCCGCCGCTGACAAAGCTGGCTTAACACAAACGGAACAAACGGAACAGAAAACGCAGCCCTTACCGTGCGGTAAGGGCTGCGTTTTTGCAAGAAAAAGGCGTCACAGGGGAAGCAGATCGCCGTAGGCCAGCACGGCCTGGCGGACGCACTCCTCGCAGGGGCACAGCAGAACGCCGGTGTCCCGCCCCTTGAGCTCCCCGCAGATCAGGGAACCCGTGCGTCTGCGGAAATTCTCGGCCAGCTCTTTGGCAAAGCGCACCGAGGGGCCGCCCAGCTTCAGCCCGGCGACCATGACGGCGCCGGCCAGCGCGCCGCAGGTGCCCTCCATGGTGCCCATGCTCACGGCAAAGCCGGAGCTGATGCAGCGCAGCTGCTCTTCCGTCAGGCCGGTCTGATCCGCCAGGATCAGCGTTACCGCCTGGCAGCAGTTGCAGACGCCGCCGGCCTTCCATTCGGCGGCCTGTGCCGCCCGCTCTTCTATCGTCATGTTCCCGCTCCTCCTCCGGTGTCGTCCGCCCCGCGGCCATCAGCCGACGCTGCGGATAAAGTCATAGATCATCTGGGCAAAGACGCTGTCGCCCTTCTCGTCGAGGCGTTTGCAGTAGGCGCAGTGCTTCCCCTCCACGAGCACATGGTCGAAGCCCTCATAGCCGAAGTGCCGGAGGGTGGACAGCAGCAGCATGGTCTGCTCCAGGCGGTTTTGTATGTCGTGATCCGAGATGATGAACCGCATCGGCGGGTACCGCTCCTCCAGACCCACATAGTACAGGGGGGCCATCTCGTTGACGATCACCCGGCGGCCGTCGATGCCGCTGTACGCGAGCACATTGAAATGCGCGGTGGGCTGCCCCGCGTCGTGGAAGTATCCCGCGATCCGGCTGTTGTCCATGCCCACGTCCGCCAGGTAGCGGCGGTCAAAGCAGAGCATCATGGAGAGATAGCCGCCCGCGGAGGAACCGCCGACGAACAGCCTTGCGCCGTCGGCGTTCTCCCGGATCCAGTCTTTGGCCCAGGCCGTCGCCAGGGCGGCGTCGCGGATGAAGTCGGGGTAGACCGCGTTCGGGTACATCCGGTAGTTGGCGGAGATCAGGGCGACGCCCCGCTCGGTCAGCCAGGGAGCGAAGACGGCGGAGCGATACTTGTCGCCCTGCTCCATGCCGCCGCCGTGGAAGTAGACAAAGACGTCGTGCACGGGGCCCTCCGGCAGGTAGAGATCCAGCAGCTGCTCGGGACTGTCCGAAGCGTAGGGGATGTTTTCCGTTTTCTTCATAGGATCCTTCTCCTTCAAATACGCGATGGTTCTCACCATCCGCTCATCATTCCGGCCTCAGGATTCGGCGAAGCGCTCCTTCGCCTGAAACACCTGGCAGATCACCGGGTAGCTGCCGAAGACGGTCAGATGGTCGCCGTCCTGAAACACGGTGTCGGCGCCGGCGGGCACGGCTTTCCTGCCGTCCCGCTCCAGCAGCATCACCAGCAGGTTCTTTTCCGCCCGCAGACCCGTCTGGGACAGCGGCACGCCGCGCAGCTCGTCCGGCACGGTCTTCAGAGTGACCAGGGCGATGGTGTCCGACCCGATGGCGTCCAGGATCATGACATAGTTGCCGGAATCCCGGAGCACGACGCGGTTGGCCACGCGCTCCAGCTGTCTGTTGCCCCAGGCGCGGACCGCGGGGACGCGCATGAAGGTCACGATCACGGCGATCGGCGCCAGCGGGATCAGAAAGCTGCCGAGATAGTGCCTCACCTGCGCCAGCTTGAGGGAGAGGAAGACGTTGATGAAAGCGGAGACGATGGTGATGTTGAACACATAGCCGAACAGCATGGTGATGCGCGCCATGCGCCGCCGCTGCCGGGAGCTGAGAATCATCTCGCTCTCGCGGGTGGTAAAGCCGCAGCCGGTCAGAAGAGAGGTCACCTGAAAGCGCGCCCGCTCGGCCGGCAGACCGGTGAAGCGGAACAGAATGGTGAACAGCTCCGAGATGATCCAGTACAGCAGAATAATGAAGGAAAACAGCGTAAATGCGAGATAGACGTCCATGCCGATCCATCGCCTCCCATGCCCGGAAGACAGATCCCGGCGCGGAAGCGGAGCCGCTGCGCCGGCTGTCAGAAAACCCGATTGGCTTAGTGCTATTATAACGCCGCGGCGGGGCCTTGTCTACCCAAAAACCGCCGCCTCCGCCCCAAGGCGTCCGGATGCGGCAAATTCTCCGCCTGCGGGCGTCGGAAGCGCCGCAAAACGGCAAAAAAGCCGCTTTCCTATCCCCCCCGGGGGCTTGTGGGCGAAAGGGGGAGGTCTTATACTGGGAGCATCTGAAAAAGGTGGTGCTCTCTATGCATATGGCAGACGCGCTGCTGGCCCCCGCCGTGGCGGCGACGATGTACGTGGCCTCCGGTACCGTGGCCGGCGTTTCGATCCATAAGCTCAAAAAGGATGACGAGCCGCAAAAGCTGCCTGTCATGGCGGTTACGGCCGCGCTGGTCTTCGCGGGCCAGATGATCAACTACACGATCCCCGGCACCGGCTCCTCGGGCCACATGTGCGGCGGCATGCTGCTCTCCGCGCTGCTGGGGCCGCAGGCGGGCTTCCTCTCCATGATCGTGATCCTGGCGATACAATGTCTCTTCTTTGCCGACGGCGGCCTGATGGCTCTGGGCGCGAACGTCTGGAATATGGCGTTCTACGGCTGCTTCGTCGGCTATTACCTGATCTGGCGCCCGATTATGAGGAGCAAATGGTTCGGCGAGGGCAGAGGCGCGCAGCGCGCGCGCATCGTCGCCGCGTCGATCATCGGCTGCATCGTCACACTTCAGCTGGGCGCCTTCTCCGTCGTGCTGGAGACCAGCCTTTCCGGCATCACCGAGCTGCCCTTCGGCGCCTTTGTTGCGCTGATGCAGCCGATCCATCTGGCCATCGGCCTGGTCGAGGGCCTGATCACCTCCGCGGTCCTGCTCTTTGTGTTTGAATCCCGGCCCGAGCTGCTGCAGGACGTCGAGCGCGCGGAGGGCGAGAGCCCCAAGCGCTCCCTCAAGGCGGTCATTGCCATTCTCGCCGTTGTGGCGCTGGTGGTCGGCGGCGGTCTGAGCCTGCTGGCCAGCTCCAACCCCGACGGCCTCGAATGGGCGCTCTTCGGCAACGCGGAAGAGGGCTACGCCGAGAACATGGGCCTCGATGAGGACGATTTCGGCGTCGAGAGCGCGGCGGCCGACACGGCCGGCGCGATCCAGGAAAAGACATCCTTCCTCCCGGACTACGCCTTTGCCGACAGCGATTCCGCGGCCGGCACCACGGTCTCGGGCATCGTCGGCTCGGCGATGGTGGCCGGCGTCGCGATCCTGATCTGTCTCGCCGGCGGCTTCTTCCGCAAAAAGAAGGGCGCGGCGTAAGCGAGGCGATTCCGCATCCCCGGTATCCTGCAAGGGGCGTCGAAGGACGCCCCTTATCTGCCTGCGCGGAGGAGGTGAGCCTGTCAAATGAACAAGATGCAAAAGGCCCTGCACGAGCTGGCCGAGATGGACGAGCTCGCTGTGCGCAGCTCCCCGATCCATGCGCTGCACCCCGCGGCGAAGCTGATTGCCACGGTGGCGTACATCCTGGTCACGCTCTCCTTCGACAAGTACGATTTCAGCGGCCTCGTTCCGATGCTGCTCTGGCCGATCCTGCTCTTCCAGCTTTCCGGGATTCCGGTGCGCAGCTGCTTTTACAAGCTGCGCATCGTGCTGCCGCTGGTGATGGCGGTAGGGCTGTTCAACCCCCTCTTTGACCGGGAGATCCTCCTGCGCCTGGGCCCGGTGGCGGTTTCGGGCGGCGTGGTGTCGATGATCACGCTGATGCTCAAGGGCCTCTTTTGCCTGATGGCCTCCTTCCTGCTGATGGCGACGACGCCCATCGACAATCTCTGCGCCGCGCTGCGGCAGCTGCACGTGCCGAAGACGCTGGTCACGCTCCTGCTGCTGACCTACCGCTACGTGGGCGTGATGACGGAGGAGCTGGCGATCATGAGCGATGCCTACCATCTGCGCGCACCGGGGCAGAAGGGCATCCACATATCGGCCTGGGGCTCCTTCCTGGGGCAGCTGCTGCTGCGCAGCATGGACCGCGCGCAGGAGCTTTACGCCAGCATGCTGCTGCGCGGCTACCATCAGCACTTCCACTACGCGGACATCAAGCCCTTCCGCCGGCGCGACGCGCTGTACCTGGCCGGCTGCGTCCTGGCCTTCCTGCTGCTGCGGTATCTGCGGGTTGCGCAGCTGCTGGGCGGGACGATCGTGAGGTGAGAATAATGATCGAATTTCAACATGTGAGCTTTGCCTACGAAAAGGACTGCCCGGTTCTGCGGGATCTGAGCTTCCGCATCGGGGACGGCGAGGCGGTGGGCCTCATCGGCGCAAACGGCGCGGGCAAGTCCACGGTCATGAAGCTGCTGCTCGGCCTGCTGGAGGGCGAGGGGAAGATCCTGGTGGACGGCGTCGAGGTCCGGCGCGATACCCTGGGCGAGATCCGGAGAAAGCTCGGCCTCGTGCTGCAGAACGCCGACAACCAGATGTTTATGCCCACGGTCTACGAGGACATGATCTTCGCCCCGCTGAACTACATGCTCAGCCGCGAGGAGACCGACGCGCGCGTGGACGCCGTGCTCGCCCGGCTGCATCTGGAGGATCTCAAGCACCGCTATAACCACAAGCTCTCCGGCGGAGAAAAGCGCATGGCCGCTATCGCCACGATCCTGGCCATGGAGCCGGAGGCGATTCTGATGGACGAGCCCACCTCGGCGCTGGATCCCTGCAACCGCCGCATCGTCATCAATACCATCCGCGAGCTGCCCCAGACCAGGCTGATCACCTCCCACGATCTGGACATGATTCTCGACACCTGCGACCGGGTGATTCTGCTCTCGGGCGGGCGCATCGCCGCCGACGGCCCGGCAAAGACCATCCTGTACGACCGCGCGCTGCTGGAGGCCAACCGCATGGAGCTGCCGCTGAGTCTCACGGGCAGGGAATAAGCAGGGCGGACGAACGGAAGGCCCCCGGGGCGGGCCGCTGCGTTCCGCAAAGAAAAGCCTGACGCCGCGCACAATGCGCGGCGTCAGGCTTTTAGCTTGTCAAAAAAAGCCCGATAAGGGCTTTTTTGACTGCGCTTTTCCGCCGCGCATTTTGCTTGACAGCCGCCGACCGCGCTGACAAAAGAATTGTCAATCGGCGCGGTACATGCTATGATATGACTATATGACGGCGAAAAGCCGCTGCTGCTTCGCCGGAGCTTTCCGAAGGCTGTGCCGCACGGAGGACGGGCACAGGCCCGGGGCCGGCAGGAAGCCGGCGGCGTCCGGAACAGACAGAAACGGGAGATGCGCGCATGGAAAACGAAAAAAAGCGGAAAAAGAACCGGCTTGTCACGCGGCTCCTTGCCGGTATCCGGGCCTTGCTGAACCGCCGGAATGCCGATGACTGCGACGGCACGCCGGACTCGCCCGTCTACGACCTGATCTTTTTTCTGGTGCGCCTCTGGCACGGCCGCCGGCCCCGCCCCGTCATCGACGACGCGCTTCTGCGCGGGGTCGAGGCCCCCTATGTCCTGCTGGCAAACCACCAGTCCTTTTTTGACTTCTACTACATTTCGCAGATGGCCCACCCCAGGAAGCCCACCTTCCTGGTGAACGAATACTACTGCACGCGGCCGATCCTCAAGACCATGGCCAAAAAAGCGGGCATCCTCCCGAAAAAGCTCTTCACCGCCGAAATGGGCCCCGCCGTGGGGATCCTGCGCATGCTCCGCAAGGGCTATCCCGTGGTGATCTTTCCGGAGGGCCGGCTCTCTCCCGACGGCAGAACCAACCCCATCGCGGAGAGCGGCGGCGCCTTCTACCGCCGCCTGGGGGTCGATCTTGTGCTGGTAAAGATCCGGGGGGCGTATTTCTCCTATCCCAAATGGCGCAGGCGCCGCTTCCGCTCGGAGATCCGCGTGAGCGTGGAAGAGGTCATCCGCAAGGAGGAGCTGCGCGCCATGAGCCCGGAGGAGCTGGACCGGCACATCGCCGAAGCGCTGTCCTGCGACGAATCGGAGGCGCCGCCCTGCCGCTATCCGCAGAAAAACAAGGCCGTGGGCCTGGAAAACATCCTGTACCGCTGCCCGGACTGCGGGTCGCTGTATACCCTTGTCTCCCGGGGCAGCACCCTTCGGTGCACCGCCTGCGGAAAAGTCCACAGCCTGGGAGACGATTACCGCTTCGCCGACGAGCCCTACACCATCGGCGAGTGGTACGACGGGATCCGGGAGGCGGAGCGCGCGCTGCTGGACGGCTTTCATCTGGAGACAGAGGCGGAGACCCTGATTCACGGCGCCGACGGCGGCCCCAAACGGAGAGAGCGGGGCGTCTGCACCCTTGACCCCTCCGGCTTTTCCTATCGCTCGGACAATACGGCCTTTTCCGTCCCGGCGGAAAAGCTCCCCGCGCTGGCCTTTTCCTGCGGGGCGGAGTTCGAGCTGTACCACGACAGAGAGCTGTACTATTTCTATCCCGCGGCGCAGCGGCAGCAATGTGCCCGCTGGGCGCTGCTGACGGATTTGCTCACCCAGAGGCGCAGGGAAGGAGAGGCGACATGAACGAAAAGAACTCGGAACAGGCCCTGATCAGCATCTCCCGAAAGACCTTCCTCCAGGTGGCCGCCCTGCTGGCGGCCCTCCTGATCGCGGCGATCGCCCTGACCTATATCGTGCCCCGGGGCGCCTTCGGCAGCCTGCCCGACGGCAGCCCGGATTACCTGCATTACACCCGGCGCGGCGACCTGCCCGGCATCCCGATCTGGCAGGGGCTCCTGGCCCCGGTGCTGGTGTTCTTCTCCGAGGACGGGCTGACCCTCGCCATGCTCTCGCTGTTCCTCTTCGTGATCTCCGCGGCCTTCCAGGTCATGAACGACGTGGGGGGCATCCGGGCGCTGGTAGGGGCGGTGTCCCGGCGCTTTTCCCGGCGGCGGGGGCTGCTGCTGGTGTGCGTCAGCTTCCTGTTCTACTGCTTCGGCGCCTTCCTCGGCCTCTTCGAGGAGATGCTGACCATGCTTCCCATCGTGGCCTCCCTGTGCGTGGCCCTGGGCTACGACAGCTTCACAGGCTTTCTCTGCAGCATCCTGGCCTGCGGCTTCGGCTTCGCCAGCGCCGTCACCAACCCCTTCACGGTGCTGCTGGCGTCCCAGATCATCGGCGTGAGCCCCATGACCCATGTCTGGTTTCGTCTGATCATCTTCGCGGTGATGTTCCTGCTGCTCATCGCCTTCCTCGCGCTGTACCTGCGGCGCCTGCGGCGGGACCCGGGCTGCAGCGTCACCCGGGAGCATGACGGCAAGATTACCGCCCTGGAGGCCGCCGACATCCCGGCGTCGGAGGCCCGGGTCCGGAGCACCTACGCTGTCTTTCTGCTGCTGGCGCTGACGCTGATCATCGTCTCCTCGCTGCTGTCGGCGCTGCGGAGCTATACCGTGGTCATCCTTATTGTCTGGTTCCTTTTCGGCGGCGTCGCCGCGGGAGCCATCGCCTGCGGGGAGCTGCGCCCGGTGCTGCGGAGCTTCGGAAAGGGCTTCGTCGGCGCCCTGCCCACCCTGGTGTTTATCGCCATGGCGGCCTCGGTGAAATATGTCTTTGACCGGGGGGCCATCCTGCCCACCATCGTCCACGGCATCAACGCGCTGGCGGACGGGCGCTCTCCCATGCGCATCGCCGTGCTGATCTATCTCATCGTACTGGCGCTGGAGTTCTTCATCTCCTCCTCCACCGCGAAGGCGATTCTGGTGATGGGGCTGCTGGCGGTGGTAAACGTGGGCCTGAGCAAGACCATGCTGGTGCTGCTCTACACCTTCGCCGACGGCTACACCAACGTGCTCTTTCCCACGTCGCCGGTGCTGCTCATCTCCCTGTCCATGCTGGAGATCGACTACTTTACCTGGCTGAAAAAGAGCCTGCCGCTCTTCGCGGTGAATCTTTTGCTGGTGCTGGGCTTCATCGGCCTCGGGCTGCTGGTTGGATACTGAGCGGCCCGACAAACAAAACGGAGGGAAAACCATGAGAGTGCTGCTCGGAAGCTTTACCCAGGAGACAAACTCCTTCTCTGTCAAAACCGCGGTGGAAGAGGATTTTATCGTCGTCCACGACAAGGATCCGGACGGAGAAGCGCTCTGCAAGAACAACGCGGGGCGCGGCGGATTCTATACCGCGCTGGCGGAAGCGGGCATCGAGGCCGTTCCGGCGGTGTTCACTTTCTCGCGGAGCAGCGGCGGCCCCGTGGCGAAGCGGGTGGTCGACGCGTTCCTGCGGGAGCTGCTGGCGGATTTTGACGCCGAGCAGCCGCTGGACGGCGTGTTTCTGGAGCTGCACGGCGCCACGGAGATCGAGGGCGGCACCGACGGCTGCGGCTATATCCTGGAGACGGTGCGCCGGCATGTGGGGAAGGACGTGGTCGTGGTGTGCAGCGCCGATCTGCACGCGGACATCACCGACCGCATGGCGGCGAACGCGGACGGCATAGCGGGCTACCAGACCTATCCCCATGTGGACATGGCCTCCGCGGGCCGCCGCGCGGCCATGCACGGGATCATGAAGCTCCGGGGCGAGGAGTACCACCAGGCGCGGGTCCGCATCCCGATGATCGTACCCGCCGAGGGCTACCAGACAGGGGAGGGGTGCTTCGCCCAGCTGGTCAACGAGGCCCACGCGCTTGTCAGAAGCGGCGAGATCCTGGACTTCTCCATCTTTCAGATGCAGCCCTGGTTCGACCTTGCGGACGCGGGGAGCACGGTTCTGGTTACGGCGAGGACCGAGGAGACGGCCGCAAAATATGCGAAGGCACTGGCCCACCGGCTGTTCGATCTGCGGGAGGAGATGCAGATCCGCCTGTACACCGTCGACGAGGTCATCGACGCCGCCAAACAGAACCCGACCGACGCGCCTGTGATCCTTGTGGACTCGGCCGATTCTCCCAACTCGGGTTCCAGCGCGGACAGCTCCTTTGTGCTGGCGCGGCTGCTGGAGCGGAAGGAGACGCTGCGCGCCTGCCTGACCGTGGCGGATCCGGCGGCGTCGGCGCAGGCCTTCGCGATCGGCGTCGGCGGCGAGGGGGATTTTACCCTCGGCGGCCGCTTTGAGCCGGCCTTCCAGTCGGCCGTAAAGGTGCACGCCTATGTCAAATCGCTCCACGACGGACAGTATACGTTCTATTCCTCCCAGATAGCCCGCCAGAACACCGGCAGAACCGCTGTGCTGCAGGTCGGCAGCATCGACATCGTCGTCTACTGCCGCATGGCCAACAGCAGCGATCCCCAGTGCTACCGCGCGTTCGGCCTGGACCCGGCCCGTTACCGGCTTGTGGTGGTGAAATCCGCCACGCAGT
>JAEEGL016771677.1_pt1 | contig 12306 bp, 3 predicted proteins | sample 9134231 | NCBI WGS metagenome assembly JAEEGL01 (sample SAMN16246548, study PRJNA631951) | gut metagenome | biome: gut microbiome; feature: rumen; material: fiber-attached | host: Bos | place: Iran: Karaj | collected 2018-10 | reverse complement strand
TACAAAAAGCTATGAAAATGCTGTCGCTTTTTTCGATTTTATCAAAATTGGATGAACAGGTACAAAAAAATCGCCTCCGGGGAAGCGATTTTGGGGATTAGGGGCTAGGGGTTAAAGTTCGTTTCGCACTGCCGCCAACTGACGGAGAATAGGTCGCTTCATCCATTCGGGAATAGAATCTCCTACATACTCGCCGAATCGCCCGATGACATCCAAAGTCTGCTCGATAATCTCATTGGCTTTGGCGGACTTTATTCCGACCTCCGCCGCGACAGTCAGCATATCTTTTCGCGTGATATGCAGCCGTTTGCCATTAACAGACATCTGGTGCTGACGAGTGAACCCCGAGCCGACGGCATAGGACATATCATACGCAGGTGATAACCTCCAGACGCCATCCGTATCCATCAGAAACTCAATGTTTTTCGTATGGTCATCCTGATTACAACCAATGACGTTGAATACCATACGCCGATACGCCTGCTCCATTTCTGTCTGCGTCAGGCGAAGCCCACGCATCACACGGAACAACTGCTCATAGGACCACGAATCGGGTTGATTATAGTCATAGTGCGCCATTCCGCAGAGCGAAACCATATGCACGCGATGACTCCCACCGATACGGTCAAAGCGCCTGGTCATGAAATGGTGTCGTTTACCATCCTCTAACAGCCTGCACTCCATCATATCAATACCGCAATCCAGCACCATTTGGTAGTACGCGTACTCTAAGCATCCGTAGTTCGTCGTTTCACTATATTCCGCCGGATTATTCTCGTCCACACCATCCAGTTTGAGCAGCCAATGCTCATATCCTTCCGGCACATCTACTTGCCCGGAACGCAGATCTCCGGTTTCTTTATTATATGCCACGACCGCTTTGGGTCTCGCGCCTCCTGCAGAAGTACCGACACGCAGGATGGTTAGCAGCGCTTCATCATCGGTCTTTAGATTGGTACCAAACTGTATTCGTTCTCCCAAGATCTCCGCCGCGGCGGCCACGAGTCCGTCCAAATCTATCGCTACCTGTTGATTCAGGTCTTTTCGCTCTTGCGGCTCAAACCGCAGAGCCCCCATAGCACGCGACCCTTGATACAATAGACGTTCAATAGTGGTATAGCTATCCCTGGGGCGTCCTGATTTTTCCAACCAATGATTGATAATCGCCGTACCGAACCTGTCCGGAAGACAGTCCGCAATAAAGCCCGGCAAGCCCTTGTACGTCCTATACGGTAATTGCGAGAACTCATAGATACGTCCCTTCTCCGGCGTAACGAAAAGCGGAGACGGATTATAACCGCTACTGATAAACTCCGGCGTATATTCCATCTTGATCAAGCCGGATTCCTCCTCGGCAAGGGATGCCATATGCAAATCCCACAAATAGATGTTAGCAAACTTAATCATGACGCGGACGAATACGTTGCGGGGTTTTACCTTCTCTTTTGGCCGTCAACAATGGACTGGTCATTGCCTGCGTTTCAAATGAATTCAGGATCTCCAATTTATTGAGCACACGGAGCATTGCTACTAACGATTCCAACTTGATGCTTTTGCCATTCTCCACCTGTGTGATTGTCGAACGAGAGATGCCGGCACGCTCCGCCAGCTGTTGCTGACTCAACTGCGCATTGAGTCGCATCTGCCGCATCTGTTTTCCCACATATTGCGACAAAGCCTCATTGGTCATAAAATAGTCTATCATAACGATTGCTTTTTCATGCATTAACCGTGTTTTATGAGATAATGATTGCGTTTTCAATCAAAATCCGCTGCAAAGGTACTGCTTTTTTTTGAATTATGCAAGAAAATTCGTGGAATTTTCCGTTGAAAGTTGAAAGTTTAGAGTTTAAAGCAGAAAAAATCGCCTCCGGGGAAGCGATTTTTTCTTCATTCGTTCATTCGTTCACTCGTTCATTCCTTACCTTCCGTCCGAGGAAGAGGGCATAGGCTGCAAGGAGTAAAAGCATCCATAGCCACGGGGCGTCGCCGACAGGTGTACCGAGGTCAGCTACTTGGGATTTCGGTACCCAATCGGAGCCGTTCCATTCATAGATTACGCCTCCTTCTTCCTTGATTGTACCTACGGGGGTTATATTTACCCAATCCTCTAACACTTCGTCCCAATACCATGTTTCACCGCCATCGACAACAGTACCTCCACCTGAACCGTCGCCTTCCGGTTTAGCCCTATGGATATGTCCGGTCGGTCTGGAGGGCGAGGAGGCGCCGGCAGAGGAGGTTGCGTACGAGGCAGCAGAACCATGCGTCATCATCGGCATAGCGGATGTAGAACGCATTTGCACCATCGGCGCAGCGGTATGCATAACCGGCAACGAGACGGCAGGTGTGTACACCGTAGAGTGCGTGCCATACGTTACTGCACGCACAGGGAGGGTCATGGTCCAGAGGACCACCAATAAAATCAATCTATTTTTCATCACAAACTAATACCTTTCTTATTTATTGACACGTTTACCTGTAGCATCGTACATCGCCCCATCGAGGAGGATATACATCTTCTGGTCGATCAGCACCTTGCGCGCCTCTCTTCCCTTCAGGGAGGAGTCGGAGGTAGGCTCCAGATCGGTGGTGATCTGCGGCGCTTTGAAGACACCTTGAATCGTGAACCGTCCGCGGGTAGTACCTGCCGGCGCAGCGAACGTATAGGTGTCGTAGAGGAGGTCTGTAGCAGCACCCGTCTCATGATCGATGAGCCATACGTACTCCATTCTATTCAGCCAATCGTTATCACGCATGGAGAAGGTCAGTTCCTGCTCCTTCGGCGAGTAGATCGTCAGCGCTACGCCGCTCTCCAGGACTGAGTCAGCCACACCGGCGAACGCCATCTCTCCGTACGCATGCGAACTATAAATGATCGCGCGCGCGGCGGTGAGCGACTGTTTGGCGACGTCGATACCCGTCTGGTAAGCGGCATCATAACGCGTCGGGTGACTATAAATGCTGGTCTGGTCACCTACTCCGTTGGCATCCGCGATATCCAGATTGAGCCACTGGATCTGCACTTCTTCCTCTGCAGCACGACGAGGCATCTTTGCTACGATGGACGTACCTTCGAACGATAGGTAACCGTTCTTCGTAGCCTGGAATGCAAACGGTTTGGCAGGCGGAATAACGGACGGGATCTCCTGCTCGTAATAACCATAGCCGTCCATGTACCAGTTGACTACCAGATTCTCCGGTTCCTTCGCATTCTCGTATGCATGCGTGAACGGCGAAACGAGCGCATTCCAACCTGCATTCTGCGCACCGGCGTCATCCAAGTGGTAGGTTACCGGTACCTGATTGGTCAGGTCGTCGAGATTAACCGGGAAGTAGAACTCACGATAGTAGTTCGATGCGGAGAACATCTCGTATCCTGCACCGCCGGCTATCGTTCCATCTGCTGCCAGCGTTGTCCAGTTATTATCATCTGCGCCTATCTCGGCACGACGTGCTTCGTTATACGAACGCAACATCCAACCGTTCGGGTACTGAGGTACAACGCCGTCAGAGAGTTTAACCGCAGAGATAGCGCAGGACAGAGGCAGACCGAAGAAATGGAAGTCCTTATCCTTGATAATACGCGTGTACACGAGTTTAGTCGTGCCGGCGATAGAACCGTTCTTCACCATTTCGGCTGCGCCTTCCGCCGTCGTACGCAGGAAGATGGTATCCGCCGTGAGGGTCTTGCCGCTATTGATGGTCAGTTTCGAACCCGGAGCGACATAGATATTCTTCACAGCGATGTCGCCCTTGACGGTTACATTCGCGCCATTCTTTATGAAGATGTTCTTGTTCTGATCTACCGTCGCATCCGTTGACGTCTTCACCTCTATCGGGATGACATAGATATGGCTGCTGACGAGCTCGCCGCCGGTTTTCTGTATCGAGAGCATGAAGTTGTCGCCCGGAGTGCCGGTGTACGGCACTTTGAGCGTACGATCCGCCTCACGGGCATTCTTGTCATACGCAACACCGTTGATGGTATAAGGCCATCCGCTGGATGCCCATCCGGTGACATTGAGGATGAGTTTACTATTCGTATTATCTACATCGACGATGTCGGCATGGAAGCCCGTGTTCGCTACCTCGGATACTTGCCATTTATACGTAGCATCTGCCAGAGGCTGTACGTAGTAGTTGCAATCCTTGGTCGGAGCGGTATACTTGGTTTCCATGTTCTTACTATCATCCATTTTCTTGGTACTATACCACCCACCTTCAACGCGTAATGCCGTATTGGTTGCATTTGTATTCATTGCATAAGCTTTAGATGAACTGCCTGTACTTACTACATTGAATTTACCACCTTTAATAGTGGCGGTAGGTATTCTAGCCGTTGTAACGCCTCCTACGGTTTCACTTTGCTGCGCGGCAAGTACGATTCCACATGCAGTATTTGTTGTTGCAGTCACATTAAAGGTACCATCCGTAATAGAGATAATACCCGGCATGTAGTGCGTTCCGGCGACATTACCTGCTGCTTCTTCCACAGTTTTGTTAACCAATCCTGCATAAACGCCGTAAGCCGTTGTGGTGGTAGTCGTTACATTGAAAGTACCGCCATTGATATTAATCGTTCCGGAAAATTTAGTATTATCTGCACCTGTATTGCCAATTGTACCATAAGCAAAGGCTCCGTGAGCTCTTGCTGCACCGGATGTTACATTGAACGTAGGATTACCTTCTACGGTAACCGTTCCTCGTGGCGCATAAACACCGCATGGCGCATTCGTGTTGCCTGTGGGTGAAGCCGCATTGACATTGAATGTACCTCCGGAAATAGTAATATCCCCCTCGGAGTGAATACCTCGTGCTGTAGTTATTCCAGCCTTTGCTGTAAATGTACCACCGGCTATCGTATTGCCAGTAATAGTGGCATATACATAAACGGCAGCAGCAGTAGTCGTTCGAGCCTTTGCATACACATTGACCGTAGATGCAGCGGGAATGGTAATCGGACCTCTTGCGTATATACCATAGGTGGTTTTAGTACCCTTATTGCTAATCGTATCATTGGTAGCCTCTATTCGTCCACCGTTCAGCGTTGCACTACCAGCGCGAACATAGACACCATATGCTGTTGAGGTCCATGCGTGTCCAATGATAGTTCCGCCGTTCACCGTTAACTTTGTGGTACGCGCATATATACCCGCTGCAGTGTTACCTAAATTGGTATGACCTTTTACAAGTCCTCCTTTGATTGTAATTGTCTTCGTTTTGGAGGTGCCATCATAAGCATAGATGGCATACGAAGCGTATTGTGCTTCACTTTCTACCCTTCCGTCGTCCATAATAAACGACTGACCATCGGTCACATAAACCGCTGATGCTGCAGCACTTGCGTTAGAAGCATATACAGCTTCATTCTTACTATATATTTTACCGTGTTTCAGATTAACTGTACCTGCCGTAATATAGAGAGCATATAGACGTGCATTACCGCTACCAATCATAGATATTGTACCATCCTTCTCGGCACTGCTATCATCAATCGTAAATGTCTTTCCTGAAGCATGCACGTCAATCAGCTTAGTAACAGTACCAGTTATCCTATGATGATTCAAATCGAGCGTACAATTCTTTGAACCGCTATATATCAGTGAAGATGCAATACCCGATACGTCTTGCAATACTTTGATTGTCGGCGCATAAGATGTCGAGCCATTGGCTGCCGTAAATGCGTCACCAATGCTTGTATAGTAATCCGTGTCGCCACCAACCGTCACACTCGCCACGTTGTTTGTACGGGTGAAGTTCGCCGTGACGGTTACATTGCCGGTTACCGTAGCCGGCACACCCGTCCAGTTATTAAACGCGTAGGTGTAGTCCGCTGTAGTTGCCGCAGGCGTAGCGGTTACCGGGGTCTTGCCGGATACGGTCAGCGTATTACTGCTCGTGGAAACCGCCGTTCCATAAGGCACACTGGTAACGCTCGTCGCGCTCACAGTACCATAACCTGCCGGGCTTGCTTGTACGGTTACTGTATAGTTATTAACAGTCGAGCTGTACTGTGCCGTATAGTCCTGTGCGCCGGTTACTGCCGAGATAGTCGGTGACCAGCCGGTGAACGTATATGTGTATTGCGCCGTGGCGGCTTTTGTCGGTGTGCTACCGCCGTATGACGGTGTTACGCCATAGTTCACCGAAGATGTCTGCAATACCGAACCGTCGTAGTTCAGGAAGCGGATGGTGTAGCTGTTGGGCGTCCATGTCGCGGTGTATGTGGTGTTCGCCGCAGGCATGGTTGCCGCAGGAGTTGAACTCCAGCCCGCAAAAGTGTAACCTGTCTTTGTTACCGTCGGAACCGTGATAGAAGCACCTTGCTCAACATATCCACTCGGAGTACCGGTTGCATCTACCGGCGCCTGAGTTCCGGCAGTTGTTACAGTTCCTCCAGCAAGATTCCACGTCAGCGTGTACGCATCTACCACTTTGTATTTATAATCCGTGCCGCCTGCGCCAAGTGCAGCTTGCTCTGCAGCCGTCAACTCAATCGGGTGCTTCGGATCCGAAGTGCAACCTTCTATTGCCGTCTTATAGGTAGTAGTGCTACCGTACTCATTGAAATAACCGCCGGAAATACTAACCGTTCCGTAGAATGGAGTCTTGTTAAGTGAACCCTTAAAAAGTCCGCCTTCAATCGTTACGATTGCTCCGTTGCCCTCATTACGCGCCACTTGCGTTTGTGTGGTTGCACCGTCGGCAGATATTTTCGGGTTATTCGTGCCCTTAACCGTTATCTTTCCTTTATAAGCAGCAGTCAAAGCAAAGGCATACGTACCTGTTGCCGTAGCACTTACCTCACCTCCGGAAATGGTAGTCTCCGCATAGTTCGATCCCGTGGATTTGGTTAAAATAGCATACGCATACGTTTCACCGGATGTTTGGATCTTTCCTCCCGTCATCTCGAACTCCGGAGTAGCATCTCCGGTTGTATATACTTGTACTCCCAGAGCGACACCAGCATCTGTTGCACGAGAAATCGTTCCGCTTTGCAGGATCAGTTTTCCATTGCCCACATGCACAGTAGGACTCCAGCCACCTGTAGCGGAAGAATAACTGATACTTCCTCCGCCCGGCGTATCTTTGATGGTCAAAGTTGCACCTAATGTACCTACCCCAAGCACAGTCCCCGTTGTCGAAGAGAGGGAATGACCGTTCAGGTCAAAGGTATTCGATATAGCCGAAGACGGACTCCACGTGTACGTTGAGGTAGAGACAACATCTTTGAGCAAAGTAACCTCCGCATTGTTTTGCGTCTTCGCATAATTGAATGCGGCGGGGAGCGTGGTGTAGTAAGTAATCTCTGAACCAGCCTTTACTTTCGCTACCGGGTCGTCGGTTACCAAATAGCGATAACCGGCGATGTACTCGGCATCAGCAGCATCAAGATTTAGTATAACCTTGCCGCTACCGAGATAGTTAGCCACCCTTGTCTTATGGTTCGTTCCGGATGTCTCGTTGAAGTAACCGCCATTGATGGTCAGGGTAGCACCCGATGCTTTATACGTGAAGTTATTCTGATTGTTCTTGAACTTACCGCCATTAACCGTAATGGTCGAAGTTCCCTCCGGAATCAAAACATAGCAATCGCTTTGACTTGCCGTCGTTCCATTCGCTTCGAATGTACCGCCATTAACCGTGAGATTTCCGCTTGATGTTCCTTGCAGCACGCGTGCTCTCGTCGGAGACTCCACATAGAAATCAGGTGTTCCTTCGATAGTAGCCGTTCCATTTTCCGCATACGCGGCATAGGCATTACCGGCTGATTTAGAATCCAATTCGAATGTACCGCTTACATTGAGTACGGCTGTGGCTGCATTGGGATGCAATCCGATAGCCTGACTCGTCTCGCCTTCCACATACATCGAACCTCCGCTGAACGTTGCCGTACCACTACCGTAATAGCCTTGCGCTTGATATTTACCTTTCACGGTAAACGTACCGCCGGATTGTGTGAATTTAGCCGTAGAACTATTTACGACAAATCCAACCGCTACTTTGTCTGCGCTCGTATCCTCCACATAGAGCGTTCCAGCTGCTAACTCCACTTCGGCGCTGCCTTCCACGACGAAATAAATAATTGCTCCGGTTGAAGGACCTTGATAGTATATCTTTCCACCCTTGGCGCCGGAGTTATCAGTAATGGTCAGTTTACTGCCCGTTCCCCTTACCGTAAAGGCACGACCTTCGCCATCGATGGTAGGCGTAAGGGTGAAATTATTGAGATCGAGCGTTCCGGTCCAGGAGTTGGCTGTAAACTTATTGTAATTAGCATCTCCGCCAGAGGTCAAGGTACAGTTGTCAAGCAGCGTAATCGTCGGATTCGCTACCGTCTTGGCATAGTCCAACGCGCCTTTCGCCGTGGTGTAATAGGTTGTAGTAGAACCCGTCTTCACTTTCGCTACATAATGCGGAGCTACTTCGTACTTATAAACACCTTCGAACAACGGATCGAGCGTATTGATCCGACTGGTATCCGCTACATAGGGCGATATTTGGTTCTTGAAGGTTGTGCCGGATTTCTCGTTGAAGTAACCACCGGCAATATTCAGCACAGCCGTACCGCCATCAGCACCATCGGCTTTCTTTTGAACGATGGTACCACCGGTCGTCTTGTAACGTCCACCGTTGACATTCACGATAGAGTTGCTAAACGGTGAGGATAAGTATACTTTATTTTCATATTTCGTATTCCACGTAGCATTAATAGCAACACCCTTCACATTAAACGTACCGCCATTGAGGTTAACCGTAGCGGTCACGTTACTTGAACCATCTCCTTGATACCAACTGCCGACATACGCACCTGTATAGGCTTCGAACAGCGCCGTACCGCTAACGGTGGTCACACCTCCGAAAGAAACAAGCGCATTTCCACCGGTTGCCGCAGAACGGAACGTACCGCCGGAGATAGTTACTGTAGCGCCCGGTTGTACACGTACGACATTGATGTTGCCGCCGGCATTATCCGCAGAGTTGACATCAAACGTACCGCCAGTAATGTCAAGCGTTGTACCAGTACCGGTTGCAAACGCACCAAAGCACTCGTTCTGGCCTGCTCCGTTTCGTGAAGTAAACGTACCGCCGCTGACTGTACCCGAAGCTCCGTTAGACACATAGATACCGTATGCGTTGGTAGTAGTAGCCGTAGCATTATATGTACCACCGGTTACGGTAGCAGAAGCAGAAGTCGAAGCATAAACACAGTACGCGCTTGTTGTGGTGGTCGTCACATTGAACGTACCACCGCTGATAGAAGCCGAAGCTGATGCTTTAGAGAGTCGGACACCATGCGCTCCCGAGGAAGTGGACGAAATGTTCCATGTACCGCCGCTGATGGTTGCCGAGGTATTGGCTATATTCGAATAAACACCGGATACTTCGCCTGCACCGCTGACGGTAATCGTCGGTGTGCCGCTGACGGTAAGCGAACTATATTTGCTATTCGCTGCATCCGCATCCTGCGCAAAGGCTCTTGCATTGTTGCCGACAGAAGTAGCGATGACGTTACCACCGCTGATATTCGCCGTACCGCGCATATGGATACCTTCTGCCAAGCCAGAAGTGGCCTTTACCTGCAGCGTACCACCTGTTTGCCGGAAGATACCGGTAGTACCCCATATGTTGATAGCAGTTGCAGATTTGGAAGCCATTTCGTTCTCAACATAAATAGTACCGTTCGCAAGCGTCAATTGACACGCATCGTTAAGCACTATACCAATGAACGAACCGTTATGGTTTTTCGTAAGATTCAGTTTACCTCCCTTCGCAACGGAGTTATCGGTAACAGTAATCTGACCGGAGGCTCCAAAGACGCGGTCATAGGACGTAACACTATTGGTAGCATTGACGGTATGGTTATTGAGGTCGATCGTCATAGTTTTACCTGTCGCACCTAATGCATAGCCATATATTCCATCGGTTTCGAAATTACAATCATTAAGCAGCGTAACCGTACTATTTGCCAAGGTATTGGCATAATCGAGCGCACCCTTCAGGGTTGCGAACTTACGATCTACGCCCGTAGCCGTTACTTGCGCTACGTAGTGCACATCGATACGGTAGCGATAGCCGTTGTTATATTCCGGATCAATGTCTGCAGAAGTGATATTTGTGATTACACAGGTATCAGCTTTCTGCGCAGCCAATTGGCCGTTGGTCTCGTAGTATCCACCGGTAAGCAATAGCGTACCTACATTATTATGGCAGTTAACGGCGCCGGAAGTGGTATTATCCGCCTCCGTACCCTTGCGGGACTTGAACTTACCGCCATTGACGTAAATCTCGGATTTAGCCGTTCCGTATGTGCCTACTTGATCTACCCTACTATTGAGCATAATCGGATACTTACCCGATGCATTCGGACAGATACCGAGGAATTCACCGCCGTTGACCGTAACCTTCGCATTCATCGCATAGCCTGCATGCGCTGTGATAGTATCAGCAACGGCATCTCGGCTCTCGACGCTTATTTGTCCGAGAGAATAAATCACGTTGGTATTCTGGCCTTCCGTGATAATCTTGAAGGTTCCGCCGTTGATTTCCGCCTCGGCGAGGTTATTAGCGGCATTCTTATCGCAATAATTCTCGTGGGTCCAGTAACCGGCACATACAGCATAGGCATTGCCCGTATGAGCGTAAACATTGAATACAGGATTACCGGTAACGGTAGCTTTTCCGCGGAACACACTGATTGCAGACGGTGTACTATACTGATGAATCGTGAAGTTACCACCGCTTACATTAAGTGTACCCCAGTTACGCAGCAAGTCCACATTGCCGGAGTTGGCCACCCATGCGCCATTATTACGCGCATCTACCGTAAACGTACCGCCGGAGATATTCATTTCACCTCTTGCCTCAGCAACCATAGTATGCGGCAACGCATTATCAAACTGACGCCATGCGTTAACTTGCGCAGCAAAGACTTGGGTCGCTGCAGCGATAGGAGGACAAGTCACGTTGAACGTACCGCCGCTTACATTCATAATACCATGCGAGGTATAGTAGGTACCGCCTATTTTCTTACCGGTACCGGTTGCTTGAATCGCATGCGCGCCACTGGTGGTGCACGATACATTGAATGTACCGCCGGTAATATTCAGTGTACCCTGTTGGTTGTTACTTCCGTCGCCACTAATCCAACCGGTAGCGATAGCACCTATTGCATTGGTGCTTGCGGTGATATTGAATGTACCGCCGCTGATCGTTGCCGTACCGGCTACAGCATAGAAACCAAGTGCACTACCTTGGGTAGTAGCATTAGCAATAATGGTACCGCCGGAAATATTTGTCGTTGCGTAGTTATAGATTGGATATGCCAAGTATTTCGCCTGCGATTCTACTGTACCGCCGGTCATGGTAAAGATACCATCGGTGGATACACTCGTATGTACGGCCAGCGCCGGATGCCATGCTTTGTCATCTTTCGTATTCTCCACGTATATCTTACCGCCCGCTAAGATCATCTCACCATGATAGATGATAGTGGTGTACATATTCGCACTACTATTCATCTTCTTATAGAGGCAACCGCCCTTCGCGGAAGAATTATCCGTGATGGTCAGTTTGGCATCCGACTTATTGACAACCAGCAGACGATCGGTCGTATTCTCCTTGATGGTGAAGTTATTGAGATCGAAGGTATGACGCGCGTTCGCGGGCGTAGGATTATATACAATAGAAGACGTGCGCGTGAGGTTCGTCAGCAAGGTAATTGTCGCACTCGCCTGCTCCATCGCATACGCCCATGCCTCATCGAAATTATCAAAGATGGAATCCTGAGCCGCTACCGTCACTTTCGCCTCATGATAAATACCCAGCGCATTATAGGTTGCATCGCCCGTCACTGCCGTCGGTGTCGGACTCCAACCGGTGAAGTAGAATGCGGAGTCGTTACGCAGGAAGCACTTGCCATCCAAATCCGTATTCGTCGGCATCGTTCCGCTCTTCAGTGTTGTCACTTTGCTATAACTGTCACCACCGAGCCATGTGATATCGAAATCAGTCAGCAATTGGTAATGATAGGTTCTACCACTTACCGTAATAGCCGGCGAAAGGATACTTACCTCCGTGGTGGCTCCTTTATAGGTGGTGATATTGGATTTTTGCGTCGTTCCAGAAGTCTCGTTGTAGTAACCACCGTTAAGAATCAACCGACCGGTCTGTGAACCGGTAGAACAGATATTATTGCCGGAAGCAGTCTTGAAGTAACCGCCGTTGACATACATCGTACCGGTTACCGTACCGGAATAGTGATTCTTGGAATCATACTCATTGGTGGTCTCTTTTGCAAAT
>JAEEGL016490097.1_pt1 | contig 12306 bp, 7 predicted proteins | sample 9134231 | NCBI WGS metagenome assembly JAEEGL01 (sample SAMN16246548, study PRJNA631951) | gut metagenome | biome: gut microbiome; feature: rumen; material: fiber-attached | host: Bos | place: Iran: Karaj | collected 2018-10 | reverse complement strand
CTCCAAATGACCATAAAAATGTTCTATGCTTCCGATGATCCGCTCACATTCCGGCATATTAGGGCCGGTTCTCAAAGCAACTATTAAGCCTTTCTTGCCAGGCTTCATTGTTGCATGCGACTCGTGCGTATTGCACCAAGGTGTACATCTGTCGATGAATGCCTTGAACTGCCCGGGAATATCTGCCCAGTATGACGGAGAAACAGAGACAATAATATCTGCCTCATCATATTCTCTCATTATATTCTCGATAACACCCGCATCACTCATGACACACTTCGCCATATTGTGGCACGAACGGCAGCCTCTGCAGAATGCAAAGACATAATCGTCAATGCAAATACTTTTGACACTGTATTTATATGATAACTGTTCCGAAACCAGCTTAACTATTTCTTCAGTTGCCCCTGTTCGAACAGGGCTGCAATTAATTATCAAAGCTCGCATTCCATAAAACTCCTTCGTACATAATTCTGAAATTAAATCGTAATACTATCTTTCCCGTTTTTAATATTGCTCATAATGCTTCACTTCTTAAGCACCTGCACGATATGATCCGAGAAGCCCATAAGATCCGCCCGTTCTGCTGTTGCAATAAGGTATTGGATCCATTCCGAATAAGATTTTTCAGACATAGAATTCACATATTTGTTTATTATCTGTGATAATCCATCCTGCGCGAACCTGCATACTTTCTGAGCCGTATTTTCTTTACATACCGCATCTGTCAGCTCGTCCACAGCGCCGATCGTATCAAGAAGCCTGGAAGAGCCCGTATTATCAGTCACAAGAGCTGTTTCTCTATCATAACCGATAGCAGTTATTTCACTTGCCGGATCCTCCGACATGAAAATCTCATGGATCAGCGGCGCATCCTGAAGGCAAAAAGCAATAAATACAGGCGCTCCGGGCTTAGCTATCCGAAGCGCCTCTTTACATGCCCGTTTTCGGTCATCGAAATCCTTTATACTGTAAATCGGTCCCATCAGCAAAACAAGATCGTATTCGTTATCATTCAGGAAGTGCAGATCTTTCGCATTTCCTTCAAAAACTCTGACATGATCATTCCCGGAAAATTCTTCCTTCATATGATTCACATATTCAGGTGTAAGTTCCACAGCATCAACATTATACCCTTCATCCGCCAGTGCCTTCGTATATACCCCTCCTCCGGCACCTATATCGGCAATCTTCCCGTCGGATATCAGGAATTTATGCAGATAGTGCATTGTAATTATAAATTCGGTTTCATGCGCCTTGGTATAGGTCAGTCTTTTCCACTCAGGAAACCCGGTGTATTGCTCTATTACCTTCTTCTCCTGTTCATTCAATTCATCACGCATGGTCTATATCTCCTCACCCTCGTCCGTTTGAAGTCGCAAATTGCGACTTCAAAAGCACGGCTATTCTCTCAATTATTTTTTATCAATCCCTTTTTCTGCCATGTAAACCCCAAATTCCCTCATCACACTCCTTATTTCATCGGCGTGATGCCCGTAAAAGACAATGTGATGATTTCCGCAGGGATGCTTGAGGAGTTCGGATACTTCCGAATCAAATTTTATGAGGATCTGCGTGCGGCAAAGATCCGGCTCGTCAAGATTCTTTATGATCCGACCGTCGCTCACAAAGAAGTGCTCAAGGTCTGCCGACATGCGGAAGACAGTCACATCTCCGGTCGTAAGCTCTCCCTTGACCGCAAGCCCGGTTCCGGATTCAAAATGCGTGTCAAGCCGGAATTTCTCGGTCATTGAAAGCGGTATCGTGCAATGGGCGAGAACGGCTGTATTCTCCGAAGGGTCGATCCTGGAAGGATTTGCCTGGAAGGAGGTTTGTCCGGTGAGAAGGCGAACGATGTGCATTGACAGCATGGCTGCCACGTCGCCTTCACAAACGGATGTGATGCCCTCGTCGTTCAGCAGGGCGAGCCCCGCGCAGCCTGTGGTTTCAAGGGGTTTTAGGAGATCAAAGCAGCGCACGGTAAAGCCCGACAGGCCATATTCCTTCGCCACTTCCTTAAAGGCGTTGTACGTACGAAGAGCCTTTATCTTCTCGTCGTCGCTGAAAACCCCCGGAAGCCTGGTCTTATCAACAAGTACGGAGCTGTTGAACTTCTTTTTGATCTCATCAAGCGATACATGTTTAAACTTGATCCCGAATTTTGCCGTAACATCATCATACGCAGGGATCGATGATATGAGCCAGTCCGAAGGCTGTCCCACAATACCCAGTGTCGTTCCTGCGAGGCTTTTTTTGAGCATTTCGACCTTTGCAAGAGTCGTTATGCGTTTCGCTATGTAGTCGGAATTACCGTGAAGGATCTCGCCGACTCCGCCTTTTCTGTCGATATAAGTCATTATCTCAAGGGACGCCGCAAGGGAATTGTTGGAGCCGTTGGTGAGAAGGAGATAGGGTTCCCGTAACACCTCTATGTGCTGCAGGAACAGATTCTCACTGCCTCCGGTCTGTACATATATGAGCTTAAGATCACAGTCATAGTCATTGAGATCGGCTAAAATGAGCTCCGTCCCGAGGGTATGCCCGATCTCCGAGACAAATGCCTCGGAACGTCGTTTGAAATCCTCATTATAGCTGAGATCCGATCTTAAACACGAATATTTGATCTGCATATTCTTCCTTCCTTTTATGCCCTCTTTTTTCTCCATATTACAAACGCTGCCGCTCCGCCTGCGAGAACCACAACACCTATGATGATCCAGATGACAAGCCCTGCTTTGCTCTTCTTCGGAGCAACGGTTTCGGGAGTAATGTTACCCGGGGTTGTGTTGCCCGGGGTAATGTTCTCCGAAGTTGTGTTACCCGGATCAACAACAGATCCGTTGGAATCGGAGTTTCCGTTCTCTTCGCCGTATATCGCCTTGCCCTTTGCCGAAATGCCGTTGTATCCCATAACCGCCTCGGTGATCTCCGCTTCAAATCCCTGAGAAGCGCTGCCCTTCTTTATGTCTACCCGGAAAGTCCGTCCCAGGGTCTTCCCACCACAGATCGGAGTATGGGCGGGGCTGACCTCCGCATCGAGAGCAGTGAGCGTATAATCGGATGATGCAAGACCCGAGAGCTTCACGGTATCCGATGTCACGGTTGCCACATCCACATATTTGCCGAATACAAGACAAATATCGTTTCCTATCTTTTCTATGGATGCCATGGGCTTTGAATATGAAATCAGAGGTATATTTACATCAAGCTGGGGAGGAAGCACGGGCAGATAATTAATGCCGCCGATCGTTACCACAGCCGCGGGATCGTTATCGGACGAGCCTTTCTCATAGCCTTCCTTAAACACCTTTACAAACCAGTTGCCCTCGGGAACATCCCATGCGTATTTTCCTTCTTTATCGGTGATCAACGGATTCATCTGTTCGAAGGCTTCCGCATTCCAGAATTCCATACCTTCGCTGTACAGAGTAGCAACGGCATCAACTATACGGTTGCTTGCGACTGCTTCGTAAACATAGCCGGAAGGATCGATCAACATCTTGAGCTCTTCCGCATCTTCAGCCTCCGCATTTTTCTTCTCTTCGAGACGCTTTTTAAGAAGCTTTCTGATGTCATAACCCGTGATCTTGCCTTCGTTATACTGATTATACAGTTCCTCGAGCTCCGGCATGGTAAGACCTGTCATAAGCTGGAATCGTCTGGCAGCGTCACGGGTATATTCTCCGAAGGAGCTCCACGCCTCATCGTTATGGCTTCTTATCTCTGACATGGCAGGGGACAGGATACCCTGCATAGCCAACCCTATAACTTTATACTCCAAGGGGAGCTTGGTCGCTATCGTGTTGGCAATACTCATTCTGAAGCTCTGTGCCCTGTACCTGTCTATCATATCCAACGCTCTGGCGCCTTCGTGTTTCGCACTCTGCGAGTCGCCGAAGAACCTTCTTGTATCTACATCCGACGGCAATTCCGCAGCCACCTTTTCCATAAAGTCGAGCATCTTGATCTCATCTTCGGCCGTAGCGATCTTGCGGTTTGCATCGAGTTTCTCGCTGACCTGATTGTAGATCTCAACCATCTCTCCTATACCGATCTTTTCAAGAGCGGCGCCGAGTTTTGCATACTGAGGGAACATCATGAGTAACTGCGAAGCCATGTCGTTTACAAGGTCATAGAGTGTGTTCATCACAGGATCCTTTATGATCTCTCCCGCAACAGACAGCCCGGTTCCGTTGCCGCCCGCATAAACAGGCGCTTCTGTGCCGTAAAAGCTGACGGACGATACTTCGTTCGCAGCCGTTTTTTCGCTTGAATATACGAACCACACCTTTACCGGAAGGAGATTCTTTTCACCGAAAGGGTATTCTTCGGATACGAACAGACTTCTGGCAACTCCGTTATACGGTCTTTCATCTTCCACGAGCCGTACGGGGATTGCAACCACTGTGCCGTCGGAACACAACACATGAAATTCCGATCCTTCCGTCAGCATCTCAGGATTGTCCACAAGCGCTTCAAAACTGAATCCTTTGTGCGCAGTCCACGTTCCTGTCGTCGATCCGCCAAGAAGCGCCACACTTTCAACCGATGCAGCATTTTTATCGTAACAAACAACAGCATCCTCTGTCGAATGTCCGTCCGACGTGGCGTGCAGCCTGTGGTAGGAACGATCATTTTCCGTGGGGAGAGTTACAGAAATCCTGTATTTTCCGTGTTCGTCCGCGTGTGTCGCAGCAAGCAGCTTTTCACCTTCCCAGATCCTTACTTCCGCGTTCTTTGACGTATGGCCGGTGCAATTTATGATACCGGTGCTTGTTCTGTGCATGGTTTTTAAAGTGATGGGGAATACACTTGCCGCAAATTCTCCTATCTTGGTGCGTTCCGGCTCTCTGCCTTCTTTTTGAACTTCCGCTTCAACACAGACGGCCATATCGGTGACATCAAAAACCGAAAGAGAGCATGAGAAATCAAGGGGACCCGTTATGTCCTCATTTATGGTGATCAGTTTTGCCAGGTCGGTCCATTCTCCGTTATCCGCATAGGTTGCATCAACGACATGTCCGTTTATAACAAGGCTTCCCGGTTTGACACTTGCGGTTACATCAAATTCGGAATCACCGTATCCGTATATCCTGAGGGCAATAAGCTTAAAACTTGACAGGTCCTCCAAATGTCCGGTGACCTTAAGAACGTCTCCCGAGCTCTGAGCTGTGCCCGAAACCGTAACCGAGGACAAAAGAGCCATACTGCTTTGCTCAGATTTATAAATATCAAGCTCCAAGGTTCCGAGATCCGTAACCTGACCGGAATTCAACGTAAGATCCCTAAACAGGAGTTTCGAAGAATTGTTCTTTTGCATCAGATCATAGTTCATGTCGGAAACCGTATTATGGGTAAGCTCACCATAGCAAACAGTCTTGTATGTGCAGGTGTTCACGCCCTCGGGAAGAGCAACGACAAACGCAGGATCATCTTTTTCGCTGTAGCGATCCGATTCCAGGTTCCCGGATTCATCAAAAACCAGAATACAGGGATGCCCGTACTGATCGTTCTTGTATTTTGCCGATGCTCTGAAGCCCGCCAGATTTGCAAGCTTCACTTCGGCTGTTGTGCCATGTGCGACGGTGAGGCTGTCGGTCAAGATATAATCCGAGGTAAAAAACAGCTTATACCCCGAAGCCATGTCTTCATCCGTATCCGATATAAAAGAAAGAGTATCTGTTGCTGTCCAGTAGAAATCACCGGACATGTCGTAGGACAAATCTATGCCGGAATTAAGAATTTCGGGCATAACGATGTTATAAAGCGCTTCGTCGATATTTCCCGTAAATTTAAGGGCGAACGCCGCCTCTTTTTCTTTAAGGACAAGATCTGCCGTGATCTCATCCTTTGTTTTCATATCATCCTCGGGGATTTCCTTAAGCACCGCCCTGTACTGCTCTTTTGACGCAGAAACCACATACTCGCAGGCATAAAGATCTATAAGACTGTAGGCTCCGGTATCGTCGGTGTAGGTTCCGACGGAAGCTGCCCCATCGCTCTTCGGGCTTGCTGAAACATATACCCCTGCCACAGGCTCTCCGTTTTCATCCGTTACATGACCGGAAATCGAGGCGCCGATACCGCGTGCTTCAAGGTCGATCTCGATCTGTCCGTCCTCGGGGATCACTGTGATAAGCGGATCTCCACCCGTCAGCGTAGGAAAATGATATATTGTTTCCAGATAGCGCTCGGTGGTGCCGGGACGAAGTTCCAACGCCAGATCGGCACCTGTCGGAACCGCACAGGGTGCCGTACCGAAGCAGATCTGCCCGTCCTCACTGTATACGATGACCGATGTATCATCCAGCAATTCGCCGTCCGCATATACGGAAACATTTAGGGTCGTATATACCCCTTCGTAAGGATCCTCATAGGGTGCTTCACCGGGATCTCCGCCGTCTGCCGGATTGGAAAAAGGAAAGGCTTTACGTGAGACGGTAAGTATCACGGGAAGAGCTTCGCCTTCACCGAGATCCGTTGACATGATATCCTTTTCGTAAACCAGTGCCGCCATGCGGTAATAACCGCTTGCGGGAAGGTCGTTTTCATTTAAATTGAGATTGTCACAGCTGTATCTAAAGACTCCCGAGTCCGTGCTGACCGTAGTACTCCATGAATTAACGGGTATAACATTATGACCGTCTTCATTATTGAATGCCTTCGCAAGGCTTTCGGCTGTAATGCTCTCTCCTGACGGGAGAAGGTACAGTTGAACGGATTTAGTCCAGAAGGATCCAAATTCGGAGCGGGTAAAAGCCGTTTCGGGAAGGCCGAAGTCGCATCCGAAGGTTTCGGTTACATTTATATATCCCGTGCCGTGCAGGTTGAAATCATTAAGCACGCCGAAATAATAAACACCTAAAGGATTAAAGTACTCACCGCGGTCGATGTTAAACGTGTCCGCTGCCTTTGCTTCTTTAAGCCCTCCGCCGGAGACCGGTCCGTACGCAAGTAAGCACATTGCCGTAAGAAATGCAAGTCCCCGTCTGAACAGCCTTTTCGGATTAATCTTGTAAGCCATGATATTCCTCCGTTTTGATCCCGTAAATTTTCTCGTTTTGCAAGGATTATTGTCTTAAAATTCTAACATTTCACGCCTTTGGGAGCAATTAACAAAACATAAAAAGTGCCAACGTGGAAAGTCCCCATTGGCACTCCTTATGTCTTTATTCCTGTCTTTATAACTTGTACTGGGAAAGATCCGTGTTGATGGCATCCGAATACAGGTTAAGTTTTTCGGAGATATCCGTAATATTTGTTGTCTCATTACGGAGTTTGTTGCTTTCTTCCACGATAACATTGCTGAGAGTGAGCACTTCGTTGATATTCGATGCCTGTTCCTCGGTTATTGCGGCATTTCCCGTAGCTACGTCGTTTATCTTTTCGATGCCGGATGTGATCTTGATGATGCCGTCCATTGCCTTTGCAACGTCGCCGTATATCTTACGGAAGGACTCGTTTGCGCCGCCCACACCGCTCATGCAGGCTTCCATATCATGAGTACAGATGTCTGCTTTTTTGTTGATGTCCGCAATGTTCCTGGTGATGTCTTCGATCAGGCTTCGGATGGTTTCGGTCGCCTCAGATGACTGAGTGGCAAGTGTTCCGACTTCCGATGCAACGACCGCAAAGCCCTTACCCATTTCTCCCGCTCTTGCGGCTTCTATTGAAGCGTTGAGTGACAGAAGGTTGGTCTGCTCCGATATCTCGTTGATGGTTTCGGTGATGGCAGTGATCTTTTCGACGGATCTTGCGGTCTCTCTGATGAGAGCGGTCAGATCGCCGATGGTGTCATTAAGAGTATTAACGTTCTTTGTCATGCTCTCCATCTCGGTCTTACCCTTTGTGGAGGCGTCAAGTGTCTCATCACAGAGGGTCTTTACGCTTTCAGCATTCTGAACAAGCTGATTGGATGTGCCCGCCAGATCTTTGGCTGAAGTGGCTATCTCATCTATGGATGTGTTCATGTCTGAAAGTGTGGAACTGAGCTTTTCAACGGATTCATCCTGGTTCCTGCTTGTGCCCGAAAGGACATGCGAGATATTGAAGCATTCGCCGGCTCTGCTGTTCATGTCTCCGGAGATCTTTGCGAGACTGTTGAGGGTGTTCCTCATCTTTTTAATGTACTCGTTAAGGCTTTCTGCGAGGGTCGTGATCTCGTTGTTGCCTTCGGGAACTATTTCTACGGTAAAGTCACCCTTACTGATGTCGGTAATACGTTCCGTAACAACGGTGACAGGGTTGATGGCTTTACTGATGACTATGTAAACAACTGCGAAGAATATTCCGAGGAGAACGATCGCGCTCGCAAAGGTGATGACCATAACCTTTATGATGCTGTTGCTGAGAAGCGTTGTTGGAACAGCGCTTACAACCGCCCATGTGGTGTCTTCGATATCAGTTGCGGTGACCATCTGGGATCCTGCGGAGGTCTTTACGGTAACTACTTTTTCTCCGCCTGCGGAAGCGTCTGTGTTAAGCGTATCAAATACGGAAGCAAAGCCTTTTGCGATAGGCTCTGTGGCCGATCCGAGGTTCTGTCCGACAGCGTCCGATACATTACTGATCAGTATGTCTTTGGTATCTTTGTCGATGATATAGTAATGTGCGTCCGGCGAAATGGAATCAAAGTTATTTACCCTTGCCGCAACCTTTTCAAAATCTATATCGCTGCTGAGCACGGTTTTTCCTTTGAGGACTACCGAGCATGCCATGCTGACCTTGCCCGTGGAAGAATCCAGATAAGGAACCGAGTATAGCTCGCCGTTCTTGGCGATCGCACCCTTGTACCAGGCTTTTTCATAAAAATTGTAATCAGGGGTCGGAACCCATCCGGAACCGTCAATGAACGCTCCGGTCTCTCCGAAAGCTATGTATATGTCATGGGAATCGGGATCAAGTTTTGTGAGCTTCAACAGTAGGGCAAGCGTCTCATCGTCTGTCATCTCCGGTGAATTTGTGATCACGTCCGCTGTCTGACCTACCCTGTCTTCGATGCTCCTCCACCAGCTGTGTACTTCACTGGCATAGGTTTCAGATTCTCTTGCAAGGATATTGTTCATCAGAGACTGAATGTTGTCAACAGCAAGCTTAATGCTTATCTGCGTGCTGATAATGATGATCAACGCCACAAAGACAATGATCAGAGTCAAAAGTGATTTCTTAAGCGATTTGCGTTTACCGGACTTCATATTCTCTTCCTCCAAAAAATTTATCATTATATTAACATTTTTGTTGGTAAATATCCCCAACTTTATAATAATTTAATGAAAACACTTGTTTCTATTCATGCATATGCAAGCAATAACATATGCAGCCTTTATTGACAAAAGGTCCTTTATAAAATATAGTCAACCTGATGCCGTCGGAAGCAGACATACCTGTCCGATCTGATGAATACGGCAATTCCCGCTTTGTGTCGTGTTCATTTTGTACAAAAAATACTATTCTTCGGTGGAAAGGAGGCATCCTATGGATCAAAAAAAGATCGGTCTGTTTTTAAAAGAATTGAGAAAACAAAAGGGGATCACCCAGGAAGAACTTGCAGAGCATCTTAACATGTCGTCAAGAAGTGTTTCGCGTTGGGAGACAGGCAGCAATATGCCCGATATTTCGTTGCTGTCGGAGATTGCCGATTTTTATGATGTCGATATAAGGGAGATCATCGAAGGAGAAAGGAAAAGCGGGATGAATGAAGAGCTCAGGGAAGTTGCCGATAAAATGGCGGATTACGCAGGCGCAGAGAAAAGCAGGCTGTTTAAACTGGTAATGGTTATCGGTTTGACGGGCACAGTGCTCCTTACCGTCGCCATCGTGTTTCAATGCATTGTATATGAGCCCGATATATTAAGATCCGGAGCTATCGTGTTATCGTTTTTGGGGCTAATGTCACTGGCTGTAACCACTCTTTATGCCAACGGCATTTTGAGGAAACTCATCGGGAAGAAAACCTTTACGAACATCGTTCTGGCAACAGTCATCGTGATGCTTGTGGCAACCGTAAGATCTGTTTTTATGAGCGGGATCATTATAGGACTTGCTTTTATGGAGGATAAGCAGCCCTATGAAACACTGACAGGTATCGAAAACTATGACAAGGCACATCTGCTCGAACAATACGGATCCGATCTGGACAGCGGGCTATTTGTCTTTCCGGACGATACAAGCCGCATACTTGCGGCAGAATACAGATCGGCCTTCAGAACCGGGCTGTTTGATACTGACGGAAGCATACTTCTTATCGCAACCTATTTGCCCGACGAATTTGAAAGAGAAACAAACCGTCTGTCGGAAATAACCTGCACTGTTTTTAAAACGGAGAAAGCCGACGGCGAGCAATATACAGGCAGGATACGGTATGACAGTGGATCATACCGCTACCCGGCATACATAGCATCGGACGGCTACAGCCATGTTTTTGAATACGCTCTCACAGACCGTGATAATTACCGGATCATATATGTATATCTGTCCTATCCCGGAGTGACGGGTGATGCCTCGGGCACTGTTCCGACGGATTACCTTAAAAAGGATCCGAATGCATATGATCTGAGCAATAGCACCGTAAACGAAAGGTTTTCGATATACAGCCATTCTTTTTCTGAAGGAGTATGGAGCGAATATTCACGTTAAATGTCAAAAAACGGTCGAAGCATCATTACTTCGACCGTTTTTTTATCATCCGAGAGCCACATCCAAAGCCATCATAAGGCTGAAACCCACGGCAAAAGCCACGACTCCAACATTGGAATGCTTCCCCACGGACATCTCGGGAACAAGTTCCTCAACAACCACATAGAGCATAGCGCCTGCCGCAAAGGAAAGAAGATACGGCATCGCAGGCACCACAAATCCCGCAAGTATCACCGTGAGGAGACCGAACACCGGTTCCACGGCTCCCGAAAGAACGCCGAGCACAAAGGCTTTGGGTTTCTTTTTGCCTTCCGCATAGAGCGGCATGGAAATGATGGCTCCCTCCGGGAAATTTTGTATAGCGATACCGAGGGCCAGCGCCAGAGCTCCGCCCGCCGTAATGTATCCGTTTCCGTTATACAGGCCCGCATATACCACACCTACAGCCATGCCTTCAGGGATGTTATGAAGTGTCACGGCCAGAACCAGCATTGCGGTCCTCGTAAGCTTGCTCCCCGGGCCTTCAGCCTGATTTGCACTCACATGGAGATGGGGGATGACATGGTCCAACAGGAGCAGGAAAAGGATGCCCGCCCAAAATCCGATGAATGCAGGCAAAAAAGCAAATCTTCCCTTATCCGACGACTGCTCTATGGCAGGTACGATAAGGCTCCAAATGGATGCAGCCACCATCACACCCGCGGCAAATCCCGTAAGGGATTTCTGAACGCCCGTTTTCAATTCCTTTTTAAGGAAGAACACACAGGCCGCTCCCGCTGCCGTACCTATAAAGGGTATCATAAGTCCTGTGATCAGTGTTTTTATCATTTTCTCACCTTCTTCTTTTAACCGGATCAATAAAACGATAATAACAGATTCGGTACAGCATTTCAATTATCAATGCATTATCCCGACTATGGCCGGGTATATCTTACAGGATCTCCCACATGACTCCCATGTTTTTGAAACCGCCTTCCGGTATAGTAAAGTGCGATCCTTGCAATCCACTTTATGGTCTGTCAAACTGCCGTCCGCAGTTTAATCCCGTTATAATTCCCTGTACGAGAGCATCGTGTATCCCGCTGACGCAACAGTGCCTGCCAGCTCCGCTTCCGTTTCTTTCTGTTTGGAGATGAGCGACACTTCCTTTTTGCCTACGTCGGCCACGGCCCATCTGCCGTCTGTTTTGTTAAAGGCGTTTTCAACCCTTAAGGCGCAGTTGGAGCAATGCATTCCGTCCACGTGCAGGACATAAGTGTAAGGATAGTTTTTCCTGTTCCTGTCCTTAACCTTTATTCTCTTGGGCGCGGCATCATGACCGCCGCAACAGGACGACCCGTACTTTATCCTGCGAACGGTTCCGTACACCGCTGCTGCAATGACCAATATAAGTATGGTCACTATGATCACATTTCCCATTTTTCACCTTTTCCTTCGTACCTGATCCGAGTTTGGTCGATTAGCGTATGCTAACCGACGTCATTTTTTTAAGCCCTGCCTTGGGCAGGGCTTCTTTCCGTATTCTTCCTCCAGCCGTCTAAAGGTTTCTTCCCCAATATCATGCTCTATAAGACACGCTTCCTCGTTTGCGACTTTTTCATTGACTCCGATGCTTATCAGGAAATTCCTGATAAGGGTGTGCTTGCTGTTTACCTTCTCGGCCAGCTGTTT
>JAEEGL016179547.1_pt1 | contig 12306 bp, 9 predicted proteins | sample 9134231 | NCBI WGS metagenome assembly JAEEGL01 (sample SAMN16246548, study PRJNA631951) | gut metagenome | biome: gut microbiome; feature: rumen; material: fiber-attached | host: Bos | place: Iran: Karaj | collected 2018-10 | reverse complement strand
ATGTTTTGAATGACACTTTGGAGCATGCTAAAGAATACATATTTAGTACGGCAATCTACCGTTATAGATGAGTGACTAATTTATTAGTAAATTGGGTGGTACCGCGGATTCAACAGTTATTCGTCCCTTTGGGAAGAGAAAACTGTTTTTTTTATTCAAGGAGGATTTGTTATGGAAAAATACAAACATTATACAATTGAAAATGTGGGGGAAGAAGTAGTTTTAAAAGGATGGGTTTCTCGTGTTAGAAACTTAGGTGGTTTAATATTTATTGATTTAAGAAATCGTTCTGGTATTATGCAAGCTGTTGTTAGACCTGAATCTAAATATTATGAAATAGCTGAAAGTCTACGTTCTGAATATGTTGTTGAAGTAGATGGAAAGATTGTAGAAAGAGAAAGTAAAAATAAGAATATGGCTACTGGAGATATTGAAGTTGAAGTAGATAAATTAGTTTTAATTAATACTTCTAAAGAAGTACCTTTTGCTATTAGTGATGAAACTACTGCTTTAGAAGATACAAGATTAAAATATAGATATTTAGATTTAAGAAGAGAATTCTTACAAAGTAAGATGATTGATAGATGTAAGATTAGTATGGCTGCTAGAGAATTCTTAACAGGACTTGATTTTGTTGAAGTTGAAACACCTGTTTTATGTAAGTCAACTCCTGAAGGGGCAAGAGACTATTTAGTACCTAGTAGAGTTAATAATGGTAAGTTTTATGCTTTACCTCAATCACCTCAAATCTTTAAGCAATTATTAATGGTAGGTGGTTTAGAAAGATACTTCCAAATAGCTAAATGTTATCGTGATGAAGATTTAAGAGCTGATCGTCAACCTGAATTTAGTCAAATTGATGTTGAGATGAGTTTTGTTGATGAAAATGATGTTATGGACTTAGGAGAAAGATTAGTAGCTCATATGTTTAAGAAAGTTAAAAATATTGATGTTAAACTTCCATTAATGAAAATGCCATATAAAGAAGCTATGGAAAGATTTGGTTCTGATAAACCAGATATGAGATTTGATATGGAACTTCAAGATTTAACTGAGATATTTAAAGATACTGAGTTTACTATGTTTAAATCAGCTTTAGAAGAGAAAGGTATAATCAATGGATTACTTGTTAAAGGTGCTGCTGATAAATATTCTCGTAAAGAATTAGATAAGTTAACTGATTTTGTTAAAAAATATAGAGCTCAAGGATTAGCTAATTTAAAATTTGGAGAAGAAGTTACTGGTTCTATCGCTAAGTTTGTATCTGAAAAAGAATTGAAAGATTTAAAATCTAAATTAAATATAGAAGATAATGATATGCTTTTAATAGTATGTGGTAATTATGAAACTGTTAAAGTTAGTTTAGGTGCTTTAAGATGTAAATTAGGAAAAGATTTAGGATTAATTAAACCTGGTGATTATAAACTATTATGGGTAGTTGATTTCCCTTCATTTGAATGGAGTGAGGAAGAAGGAAGATTTATGGCTTGTCACCATCCATTTACTTCACCTAAAGACGAAGATGTAGATAAATTATTAACTGATAAAGCTAATTGTTATTCAAAAGCATATGATATAGTTATCAATGGATATGAAGCTGGTGGAGGAAGTATCAGAATTCATGATCAAGAAGTACAAAGAACTATGTTTAAAGCTTTAGAATTAACTGATGAAGATATTAAAAATAAATTTGGATTCTTTGTTGAAGCACTTCAATATGGTTGTCCACCACATGGAGGATTTGCTTTAGGTCTTGATAGGCTTGTTATGTTATTAACACAAACTGAGAATATTAGAGATGTTATCGCATTCCCTAAAACAGCTTCTGCTTCAGACTTGATGAGTGAATCTCCATCTCCAGTTACTCAAGAACAATTAGATGAGTTAGGATTAAGATTAAAATAAGATATAGTTTTCTATATCTTTTTTTGTTGTTTATGATATAATATTTTTAGAATAGGTGAATAGTATGAAGCGATACATTATTTTATTTTTATCTATATTTTTAATCGGTATAAATGCTTTTGCTTTAGATGATATTTATATTAAAGATATAAGTGTCGTTGAAAAGAGTATAGATACTATTACTAATAGTGATGATTCTATAGATCTTACTTTTAATAATGTAGGGGATACTATTAGATATAAACTAAATATAGTTAATAATAAAGATTATGATTATGTTTTAAATTATAAATCTAATTATGATTTTATAGATATTAGATTTAATAAAACTAAAATTAAAAAGAATAGTACTAATGAAGTGTTAGTAGATGTTACATATAATACTCTAATGAGTGATAGATCTAATTATAATATTAATGATCTAATTAAGATTAAATTAGATAATGAATATAATAAGAGTGTTTTAGTTAAAGGTATTTGGGTAATTATTCTTTTAATATCTATTATTGTTGTATGTATGTTGATATCTAAAATAGATTCTAGCAGGATACTTAGAGTTATTATTATTAGTATATTATTTATACCTATATATTCTAGTGCTATTACTGATTTTTTAGATTTAAAAATAGATATTGGAATCAACTATAATACTTTATTACCTAGATGTTTTCATAATTATAATAATTGTCTTGCTTGGAATAAGTTTAATATTAGTAATAAAAATAATATTCGTTTAATTACTAAGAATAATAAATCTTTTTCTAAAACTTATAATTATAATAATACTGAGTATACTTTAGAGTCTAAATATGATGTTTCTAACCATCATAATAAGCAAGTTGTGCTTGGAGTATATAAAACTACTAATAATGAAGTTTTATTAGTTATAGGGCAAAATAATGGGGTTATTTTACCTAATAATTCTTCTTATTTATTTAGAAATACATCTTTTAAACTATATGATTTGAATAGTGTTTATTCTCATAAGGTTATTAATATGAGTCATATGTTTGAAAATGTTATGACTGATTCTATTGATTTAAGTAGTATTAATACTGATAGTGTTAATAATATGAGTAGTATGTTTTATAATTCTAGGATTAATGAATTAAATATTAGTAATATTAATACTAATAATTTAATTAATACTAATTATATGTTTGCGAATAGTAGAATTGATAAACTAATTGGTTTTAAAGAATTACAATTTTCTTCAGTTAAATATAAATTCAGAGTATTCTATCACAGTAAAATTAATCATATTTATTAATAGGGGTGATATAATGAAAGATAAGTTAAAAAAAATTAATAAATATACTTTATTTATAGTTAGTATTGCTTTTATTATGGGAGTTTTATTACATTTATATGGTATAATGATTATTCTATGTGTAGGAATTACTTTATTTATATTTGGATTATATGTTCATTTATATCCGAAAGCTTATTTTATTGAACCTAAGAGTCAGGAAGATTATAGATTACCTTGGATAGCATTAGTTATATCATTAGTAATGTTAGTTGTTTATACTAGTACATGTAATTTTGATACTACCACTTACTTTTTGATAAGTTTACCTATTAGTTTTATTTTATTACTTATATTTGTATTTAAACTTATTAGAATTAAGAGTGTTAATGCTAAAAGATTCTTCTTTGTATTCTTATCTATAATAACTATATCTTTATGTATTACAGTTCCTTTAAATACATTATTTCCTATAGTAAACACTAATAGAGATAAAGTCCAAGTATTATCTAAGAGTTATGCTAATGTAGATGATTATGAAAAAACTTTTGCTTTATATTTAAAAGTAGGTAAGAATACTAAGAGATTTAATGTTTCTAAACAAAAATATAAAAATATTAAAGAAGATGATTATGTTTTAATAGAAAAACAAACTAATATTTTTGGAATGATCTTCTATAAAATATATTAAAAAAGATGTCTTTCGACATCTTTTTTTATTTTTTATTTAGAATTCTATCACAAAAATCAACTATTACTTCTTTTGTATATTTTTCTGGGTTTTCTAAATGCATACACATTATTTCAGTAAATCCGGCTACATAGAATCTAGAAAGCATTTCTGTAGAGACATTGCTTATTCTAATTTTATCAATAGCTTTTGTTACATCTTCTAAGATTGCATTAAATAATTCATTTTTAACGATATTATTATTACCATTTAATAATATATTTTTATTAATATTAATATCTAAGTCAATAAAATCTATTGTTTTTTCAATATAACATTTGAATTTTTCTTTATAATTTTCATTGTTAATGTTTTTTAATTCTGTTTCCTCATTTATGGTCTTAAGTCTTTCATTAATCATTGAATCTAATAATTCTGCTTTGCTTGAATAATGATCATAGAATGTAGATCTATTAACTAATGACTTATCACAAATATCCTTAATTTTAATATTTTCATATGGCTTTTCTGTTAATAATTGAGCTAACCCTTCATATAAATTTCTTTTTGTTTTAATGATTCTTAAATCAACTTTTTGAGACATATAATCAACTCCTATAAACATTATACTATTAATTTTATTTTTTGTAAATATATCCTACATTTTGTTTGATAATTTAATTAAAAAGTATTGTTTTTTTTTATTTTTGAATTATAATAATTTTTCGGAGGTATAGATATGAAGAGAATTAGTGATTTTATTGTTAGACATTATATCGTGATTATAGTTATCGGATTAATATTATTAATTCCTTCTATAATTGGTTATATTAAAACTAATATTAATTATAATATTTTAGTTTATTTACCTGAAAGTGTAGATACTATTAAAGGACAACATATTTTAACTGATGATTTTCATTTGGGTAGTTATGCTTTCGTTATGACTGATGCATCTAATAGTAGAAAAATTATAGATTTAGAAAAAGATATTAAAAAGATAGATGGAGTAAGTGATGTCATAAGTATTGAAGATATGAAAGATGTTAGTATTCCATCGAATATGTTACCTAAAGATATAAAAGATAAGTTATATTCTAATGATAATGAAACTATTATTATGGTTACTTTTGTAGGATCTACTTCAGAAGAATCTACTTTAAAAGCTTTTGATGATTTAAGAGAATTAGTAGGTGACTATAATAAAGTTAATTCTATGACTGGTATGGTACTTGATACTAAAAACTTAAGTGATAGTGAAATTGTTGCTTATGTATTGATTGCGGTTGTTTTAGTATTATTAGTTTTATTTATTTGTACTGATTCTTATATCATTCCATTTTTGTTATTAAGTAATATTGGTATAGCAATTCTTTATAATATGGGAACTAATATAGTTTTTGGTGAAATTAGTTATATTACTAAAGCTATTAGTGCTATTCTTCAAATGGGTGTTACTACTGATTTTTCTATATTTTTATATAATCAATATAAGAAAGATAAGGAACTCTATAAAGATAAATTTGAGGCCATGAGTAATGCTATTACTGAGACTATTACTTCAGTACTTGGATCATCTTTAACTACTTTTGCAGGATTTTTAGCTTTATGTACTATGACTTTAACACTTGGTATGGATATTGGATTAGTTATGTCAAAAGGAGTAGTATTTGGACTTATTTGTGTTATTACTATTTTTCCTTGTTTTATATTATTATTTGATAAGTTACTAGAAAAAAGTAAACATAAAGTATTATTACCTCAATTCATAAGATTTCAAAAATTTGTTTTGAATAGAAGAATAATAATACTTATTGTTTTTGCAATTTTATTAATTCCTATATTATATGGAAATGCTCATTATAAAGTGTATTATAAATTAGATGAAAGTTTACCTGATAATTTACCTTGTAAAGTATCTACTAAAGCATTAAAAGATAAATTTAATATTGTGTCTACTAATATTATTCTTATTGATAAAAAATTAGATAAATTTAAAGTAGAGGAATTATCTAATAGTATTAATGATATGGATGGAATAGATTTTGTCTTAAGTCCTGGAGTTGTTTCTGATGGTATGTTTTCTATGGTACCTAATAGATTAATAGATAAGATTACAAGTGATAAATATCAATTAATTATTTATAATTCTACTTATGAACTTGCTTCAGATAAATTAAATAACCAAGTAGTTAATATTGATAAATTAGTTAAAAAATATGATAAGAAAGGTATAGTAGCAGGAGAGGGAGCTTTAATGCAGAACTTAGTTGAAATAGCAGATCATGATTTTAAAGCAGTTAATTATTCTTCTATAGCTGTTGTATTTATAATAATGATCTTTGTACTTGGATCATTATTCTTACCAATTTTATTAATATTAGCTATTGAGTTAGCTATCTTTACTAATTTAGCGATATCATTTTATATGGGAACTACTTTACCTTTTATTTCAAGTATTGTAGTTGGAACAATTCAGTTGGGAGCAACAATTGATTATGCAATATTACTTTCAACAAATTATAAAAAGAATAGATTGAAATATGAAAAGAATAAAGCTATGGAAGAAACATTATCATTTGTTACACCATCTATAATTACTTCAGCGTTTTGTTTCTTTGCAGCGACTATTGGTGTAGGAATATATACTAAAATTGATATGATTGGTTCTATATGTACACTTTTATCTAGAGGAGCAGTTATATCTATGATTATTGTATTAGTATTAGTACCTAGTTTATTAGTTACTTTTGATAAAGTTATTATGAAAACTACTAGAGGAGGTAAGAAATATGTTAAATAAAAAATTATTATTTTTACTTATTATTTTGATAATACCAATTAATATTTTTGCTTATGAAAAAGAAGAATTTGTTTATACTAATATAAATAATAAAGGGGAAGAAGTAGAAAAATTAATTAATAATGAAATTAAATTAAAAACTAAAGGTATTATTGAAGATGAGACTTATTTAAAAAATATATTAAATATTAATGGTGATGAAGAGTTTGAATTAAAAGATAAATCATTATTATGGGAGAGTAAAGGGAAGACTATTCTTTATCAAGGAGAGATTGATAAGAAAAATCCTATTGATGTTAAGATTAAATATTATTTAGATAATGAAGAATTAAGTTTTAAAGATATTCTAAATAAGAAGGGTAAAGTTACTATTAAATATATATTTAGTAATAATGAGTATAATTATGATTATTCTTTACATACACCTTTTGTTATAAGTTTAGCTGGTATCTTTAAAGATAAAAGTATTACTGATATTAGTATTAATAATGGTAAAGTTATAAATACTGGTAATAAATATGTAGTAGCAGGTATTGCTGCTCCTGGATTATATGATGATTTAGGATTAAGTGATTTATCTAAATTAGATAATATTAGTATTAGTTATAATACTGATAAATTTAGTATGGGAGAAGTATATTTTGTTGCAACTCCTAAACTATTAGATAAGACAGATTTAAATATATTTAATAGATTAGATAATAGTTTAAATCAAGTTAATTTATTACAATCTGGTATTAATTCTATTAATAAAGGTTCTAATAAGTTAAGAGATGGATTAAATACTTATAATTCTAATTTTAAGAAATATAGAGACGGAGTTAATGAATTAAATTCTGGATCTAATAAATTAGCTACTAAATATAGGGAATTAGATGAGGGTATTAATATTTTATATAATTCTGTTAATAATAGTTTAGATTCTATTAAAGGTTTAGAATCTGGTTCTAAAAGTGTAAGTGATGGAGTAGAAAAATTAACTCAATCTAATTATCAATTATATCTATCATTATTACAAAGTTATAATAATAATTTAAATCAAATTAGTAGTTTAAATAATAGTTATGATACATGTAATAATTTACTTCAAAATAATCAATTAGATATCTTTAATCAAAATAATTGTATTCAAGTAATAGTTGGTTATAATAACTTATTAGGAGCAAATAGTGCTATAAGTAATATATTTGCAGGACTTGGAGTTAATGATATGTCTCAAGCTGCAGCTACTCTTCAATATATTAAAGCTAATGAATTGGATAAATTAAGTAATGGAGCTAAACAAGTATATGGAGGGAACTCTCAATTAGTTGATAAAATGAATCAAATGAGTGATGGACTAAATGAATTAAAGAATGGATCAAGTACTGTTAGTAATTCATTAGATACATTAGCTACAGGAACTAATAAAATTAATAATTCATCTAAAGCATTATATGATGGAAGTAATAAACTATTAGATGGAGTTAATACTTTAACTAAAGGAATTGATGAATTTAATAAGAGTGGTATTAGTAAATTAAGTAGTTTATCTAATAAAGTGAAAGGATATTCCAATAAGATTAAGTTATTAACTAATTTATCTAAGAACTATAATGGTTTTGGTAGTAACAATGCTACTAATACTACTTTTGTTTATAAAGTTAATTATTAAGAAGAAGATGCTTCTTCTTTTTTTTATTTTTAAAATATGATATATTTAATATGGTGATGATATATGAATCTATTTACTAATATAAGACATTTTTTAAGTGATTTATTTAGAAAAGAGAGTAATGATCCGTGGTTAGAGTTTTATTCTCCTGAAGAGAGGAGAATTAAATTTACTAAGAAAACTATTTATGAATATTTAAGAGAGAATGTAAAAGAAGAATATTATGATTATATAGCACTTAATTATTTTAATACTAAGATTAGTTATAGAGAAATGTTTAAAAATATTAATATAGCTGCGAGAGGATTAAGATCTTTAGGTGTAAAAGAAGGAGATATAGTAAGTATATGTTTACCTAATATGCCTGAAGCTATTTATGTTTTTTATGCTTGTAATAAGATAGGAGCAGTAGCTGATTTTATACATCCTTTATCTTCACCTGAACAATTAAAACTATATTTATCAGAGAATCAGAGTAGGGTATTATTCTTAGTTGATTTTGATTATGATAAGATGAAAGATATTATTCATGAATCTAAAGTTTATAGAACTATTATGGTTTCTCCTAAAGAGAGTATGCCAACTCTTTTATATGCTGGCTATACTTTAACTAGATCACTTACTATGAAAAAACCTAAATTTAATGATTCTGATTATATGAGTTGGACTGATTTTTATAATATTGGAGTTGCTTATAAAAAAGAAATTAAAACTAATATGAAATATTCTGATTTAGCAGTTATTCTTCATAGTGGAGGTACTACTGGGTCTCCTAAAGGTATTATGATTTCTAATTATAATTTTAATGCTGAGAGTCAACAAGATGCAGTTAATGTTTATGATGTTAGACCAGGTGATAAGATTTTAACAATTTTACCAATATTCCATGGATTTGGTTTATGTGTTTGTGTACATACACCTCTTTGTTTAAGAGTTGAAACAATATTGATGCCTGAGTATGATGCGAATAGATTTTATAAAATAATGAAATATGATAGACCTCATGTAATACTTGGGGTACCAACTTTATGGGAAGGTATGATGAATAATCCTAGATTTGATGATGTTGATATGAGTCAATTTAAATATATTATTTCAGGAGGAGATCATTTAACTCCTGCTCAAGAGACTAGAATTAATGAATTTTTACATAAGAGAGGTTGTACTATTAATATTATGAAAGGTTATGGTATGACTGAGTCAGTTGCGGCAACTTGTTATACATTCCCTGGAGCTAATGAAATTGGTTCAATTGGTATACCGATGGTAGGTAATGATATTAAGATAGTTAATCCTAAGTCAATGAAAGAAGTTCCACTTGGTGAGGAAGGAGAAATTATTGTTAATGGTCCTACTATAATGATGGGATATTTAAATAATAAGAAAGAAACTGAGAAAGTTATTTTTAAAGATGCTCAAGGAAAGAAATGGTTAAAAACTGGAGATATTGGTTTTATGGCACCAACTGGATTTATCTATTTCACTCAAAGATTAAAGAGAATGATAGTTGTCTCTGGATTTAATGTTTATCCATCTCAAATAGAAGACGTTATAGCCAGCCATCCAGCTGTTAAACAAGTCTCAGTTATAGGAATACCTCATAAATATAAAATGGCTGTTCCTAAGGCTTATATTGTATTAAATGAGGATAATCAAGAACCAAGATCAAAAGTAAGAGCTGAGCTTAAAGATTTATGTAAAAAGAAACTATCAGTTTATTCTCAACCCAAAGATTATGAGTTTAGAGAAGAACTACCTAAAACTTTAATGAATAAGATTGATTATAAAAAATTAGAAGAAGAAAATATGAAAAATGAGAAAAACTAATTTCTCATTTTTTTTAATTTTGTGTTATAATTATATATATTTTTGAGGTGTATTATGAATTACGATTATGAGATGACAAAACAATTAGATAATATAGCTTTGGGAGAAAAAATATTATTACATGTATGTTGTGCTCCATGTTCATCAGCTTGTATTGAAAGACTTGGTGAACATTTTGAAATAGTTCTTTATTTTTATAATCCTAATATTACTAATGAAAAGGAATATAGGAAGAGATTAGATGAGTTAAATAAATTTGTTAGTAAGATTAAAACTAAGTTTGGAGTTAGTGTAATTGAAGGAAAATATGATCCTAAATCTTTCTTTGAGATAAGTAAAGGATTAGAAGATGAACCTGAAAGAGGAAAACGTTGTTACAAATGTTATAGATTAAGACTAGAAAACACTGCTTCTAAGGCTGATGAGTTAGGTATTAAGTATTTTGCTACCAGTTTAACTTTATCTCCATATAAAAAGGTAAATTGGGTTAATGAGATAGGAGAGACTTTAGATGATATGTATGATGCTACTTATTTGTATTCTGACTTTAAAAAGAAGAATGGGTATAAAAGAAGTATAGAATTAAGTAAAGAATATAATTTATATAGACAAGACTATTGTGGATGTGCTTATAGTTTAAGAGACAAAAGAGATTAATTTATCTCTTTTTTATTATTTTTTATATGTTATAATAAAAATGGAAGGTGATTAAATGAAATATTATTGCATCGGTATTAAAGGAACAGGAATGAGTGCTTTAGCTCAAATATTATTTGATATTGGTAATGAAGTATCTGGTTATGATGATGCTAGAGATACTAAGTTTACTCAATTGGGTTTAGATGAAAGAGGAATTAAGATTTATTATGATCATGATCATGAAATAGATAAAGATACTATAGTTACTTATAGTGTTGCGTTTAAACCTGATCATCCCGAGATGGTTAGAGTAAGAGAATTAGGATTAACTATTAAACCATATGGAGAAATAATGGGTGATGTAATTGATCAATTCTCAACTATTGGTGTTAGTGGTACTCATGGTAAGACTACTACTAGTTCATTAATTAAACATGTATTAGAAGAAAATGGTGGATGTAATTATTTCATTGGTGCTGGAGATGGTATGGCTACTAGAGATAATGAATACTATGTAGTTGAAAGCGATGAGTTTAATAGACATTTTTTATATTATCATCCAAAATATTCTATTATTACTAATATAGAAGAAGAACATATGGAAATCTATAATGACATAGATGATTTAAAAGAGACTTTTGAAAAGTTTGCTAATCAAACAAAAGAATTAGTAATTGCTAATGGAGATAGTGAAGTAGTTAGAAGTATTAATTTTAAAACTAAAGTATTATTCTATGGATTTAATGAAAATAATGATTTAGTTATTAAGAATTGTAATTTGAATGCAAATAATTCTGAATTTGATATATATTTAAATGGAAAATTATTAGGTCACTTTAGTTTACCTTTATTTGGTGAACATATGGTTATGAATGCTTGTGCTTGTATTGGTTTATGTAATTATATAGGAATTGATGTTAATCGTATTCATGATGCTTTAGAGACATTTGTCAATGCTAAGAGAAGATTTGAAATAAAAGCATTAATCGATGGAACAGTTATTGTAGATGATTATGCTCATCATCCAACTGAGATTAAAGCTACTTTAGAATCTGCAAGACAAAGATATCCTGAAGAGAAGATAGTAGTTGTTTTTAGACCAAATACTTATTCGCGAATAAAGGACTTTTGTGATAACTTTGTTACTTCTCTAGGTGTAGCTGATAAAGTATATTTAACTGAAGTACAAGCTAATCGTGAAAAACAAGAAGAGTATCCTGGAATAACATCTCATAATATTGGAGATAAAATAGATGGTTGTGAATATATTGATGAAGATACAATTGATAAACTTGTTAAAGAAAAAGGTAATGTTATTATGTTTATGGGTTGTGCTGATAATTCACATTTAATTGAGAACTATATTAAAGAATTAAAAAAGTAGTTGTTTGAAACTACTTTTTTTGTTATAATTATGTTGATAAATGGCCTGTTGGTGAAGTGGCTTAACACATTGCCCTCTCAAGGCAACATTCACGGATTCGAATTCCGTACAGGCTACCATTTGCAAATAACTAGGTTATCCTAGTTTTTTATATATAGGAGGTTTTATGAATTAT
>JAEEGL015756903.1_pt1 | contig 12306 bp, 11 predicted proteins | sample 9134231 | NCBI WGS metagenome assembly JAEEGL01 (sample SAMN16246548, study PRJNA631951) | gut metagenome | biome: gut microbiome; feature: rumen; material: fiber-attached | host: Bos | place: Iran: Karaj | collected 2018-10 | reverse complement strand
TTTGGGAACTTCGGCTGCCCTTATTTTGAATGCAACAAAGCATCTTGCCGGACTTGACCACAAGCTCAAACTCATTCCAAAAGAAATGATTGAGCCTATTCAGGAAATGAAGGTAACATACTTAAGCGGAAACAACCCTCGTCTTCACACAGACGAAGTTCTTGTTGCCCTTGCCATGCTTTCCAAAGATGACGACAACTGCAAAAAGGCAATTGCCCAGCTGCCAAATCTGCGAGGCTGTCAGGTTCACACCAGTGTTATGCTCAGCGAAGTTGACCGCAAAATCTTCAAAAAGCTTGGCATAGATCTTACCTGCGAACCTGTAAGCAAGAAGCAGAAGCCTCTGATTGGATAAAAAAGCATAAAAGCCAGAAGTTTTCTGGCTAAATGGATTTTTATTCTTGACAATTCTACTCATAATCGCTTTAATAGACAAAATTAAAAAATATGTCATTTTGAGGTGTCTTTATGGAAAAAAAAGTTTCACTTACACGTAAATTAGTTTTAACAGGTGCTCTTAGCGCACTTATTATAGTTTTGGGAATAACCAAGCTTGGCCTTATTCCCCTTGGACCTGCTGCAAGCATTACAATTTTGCACGTTCCAATTATTCTGGCCGCATGTCTTGTAGGTCTTCCTTCTGCTCTTTTTACAGGTGCTGTTTTTGGAATTATGTCGCTTATTCAGGCTGCAATGAGCCCGACAGGTGTTCTGGATCCTCTTTTTGTAAACCCACTTTGTTCTGTATTACCACGCATGCTCACAGGTTTGATTGCCTGGGCTTTGTGGTTTGTATTCAATAAAATTCCTAAGATGCCAAAGGCTGTAAGTGCCGGCATTACTGCATTCCTTTCTACAGTTTGTCACACTCTGCTGGTAATTGGATGCCTTTACCTGTTTGCAGGCACTGCCGTACGCGAAGGCATGGGCGGCATGGGTTATTTTGCTGTTATTGCAGTTCTTGCTCCACAGGCAGCCCTGGAAGCTGTTGCCGCCACAATCATCTGTGCCGCAGTTTATGTAGGCCTCTTTGTTTCCGGCAAACGAAAATCTAAGCTTTCGCAGGAAGCAGAAGAAGAATAAGCTTTATTAGGAAAAACAAGATTTCCGACTTAACTTAAAAGATGTGAGGTTAGGTCGGATTTTTTTTAACCTACTTAACAGAGGAATTTGCTTGTTAAGTAGGTCATTTTTTTGAAAAAAGTTACTGCTTAAGGAAAAAATCAAAGATTGTAACCTACTTAACAATGAAAAATGCCTGTTAAGTAGGTCGATTTTTTGGAATAAAGTCTCTGTAGGAGTGAAAATTCACGGATTTCAACCCACTTAACTGAAGAACAAGCTTGTTAAGTAGGTCATTTTCTGGGAAAAAGTCTATGCCTGATGTCGAATCTAAGATTTACAACCTACTTAACCGAGAAATATACTTGTTAAGTAGGTCGATTTCCAAAAAAAGGGTTCAGTTCAGCAGGCGCCCCTTCGACAGGCTCAGGGACCACAGTATAAACCTCAGGGACCACAGTGTAAAGCTCTGAGGTCGCACTATTCCCAATTTCCTAAAGTGTGGTATAATAAAAGGAAAGGGGGAACCCATGAAAATTGTAATCGTAGGTGCGGGGTTTACCGGTGTTCAGCTGGCAAAGCTCCTCATAAACGAAAAAAATGAAGTTGCCATTATTGACAATAACGACGAAACAATCAGGCATGCACAAAATATTCTGGATTGTACAGTTGTATGTGCCGACGGAAATAATCTTGAAACGCTTGAAGAGGTTGGTATTGCAAAGGCCGAAGCGCTTGTCTGCGTAACCTCCTCTGATGAAGTAAATATGATTACCTGTTCGCTTGTAGATGCGGTGTATCCTGATGTGATTAAAATTGCACGCGTGCGAAACTATGCCTACTATGTAAATACAACCAAAGCAGAAAAAAAACATTCCGGTGAATTTGGCGGCAAACACAGACCGCTTTATGGTATAAACTATATGATTCATCCGGACGTAGAGGCTGCAGACGCTATAGTTCAGGCTGTAGAAAACGGCGCGGTTGGAAATGTAATTACCTTTGATAACTGCGACCTTGAAATTGCGCGTATTCTTGTAAATAAAGACAGTGTTTTTGACGGCATTACGCTCAAGGAAATACGCGGAAAAACAGATGTGCGCTTTTTAGTAAGCTATGTTGAACAGGATGGTGTTGCTTCTCTTCCAACCGGCGACACTGTAATTAAAGCAGGAAGCACCCTTGGTGTACTTGTAGACAAAAACGAAATTAATGCTGTGCTTGAGCTTTGCGGTTCGGTTCAGCGTGACCTTAAAAGAATTGTGCTTATTGGCGCAGGCCGCATAGGCACAATCATTGCAGAAAAGCTCATTCAGAAAAAAACTTCGGCCTTTGCCCGTCTTTTTGGTGGTGCAAAAAACCGTCGTACTCAGGACTTTGTAATCATAGACAGCGACGACGCTCTTGCCAAAGCTGCGGCCGAACGTTTCCCTGATGCACGGGTTTTATGTGCCGATGCTTCCGACGAAAACATGCTGCGCGAAGAAGGTCTTACAAACTTTGACCTTGCAATTTGTGCAACTCACAATCATGAACTGAATATGATTCTTGCTGCTTATCTTGAGTCGCTTGGAGTTGGTCAGTCGGTAGGTCTTGTGCGAAGCCACGACTTTGTAGAAATAAGCGAAAAGCACCTTGGCGTAGACGTAGCAATTCCGCTCCGCGACAGCGTTGTAGATTCCATTATGAGTCACCTGCGCGGTAAATCTGTAAAAGAAATTCATACTGTTACAACCGGCGAGCTTGAAATTGTTGAATGTGAAGTTAGCAGCGACTCCAAGGTAACCGGAAAAACCCTTAGGGAAATTTCGGATCCTGGTTCATATCTTGTTCTGCTTGACAGAAAGCTTGGAACTACAGGCTATTCTATTCCTGGCGGAGACACCCAGATTACAGCAGGCGATCACGTTGTCCTTATTACAAAATCCGAAAACAGCAAAAAGATTTTGTCTTATTTTGCGGGCAAACAATAGGCGTGGTGGTTGAGCTTGTCAAAACCACTTTTTTAAGGTGAGCAAATGTTTTTTATATCCTTTCTTAAGATAAGTTCCATTCTTCTTGCAATTGTTGGTGCCACTTTTGGTATTCCGCTTGTTGTAGCCCTGGTCTGTGGTGAAACCGGTATGATTTTACCTCTGGTTGTTCCTATGCTTGTGAGCTTTGTTTTTTGCGCAGTAGTAACACTGAGCACACGCAAAATAAAGTTTACCATGTCTATAAAGCAGACCTTTGTAATTGTTGCAATGTCCTGGGTGGTTATGTCTTTTATGGGCTCACTGCCTCTGTATTTTAGCGGCTACTTTATCTCCTATATAGATGCGCTTTTTGAAAGTGTAAGCGGCTTTACTACAACCGGTGCTACTATTTTGTCCGAGGTAGAGGTTCTTCCGCGTTCTGTGAACATGCTGCGCTGTCTTACCCACTGGATTGGCGGTATGGGAATTGTAACTCTTACTGTTGCGCTTTTACCTCTGCTTGGCGTTGGTGGCTTTCAGCTTATTAAGGCAGAAACTACCGGTCCGGAAAAAGGCAAGGTTACCGCACGCATCACTACTACAGCAAAGGTTTTATGGGGCATTTACTGCGGTTTTACGCTTGCAGAAACTCTGGCGCTCAAGCTTGCCGGCATGGACTGGATAGACGCCCTTTCGCACAGCTTTGCAACACTTGGAACCGGAGGCTTTTCTACACGAAACTCTTCTATAGGAACCTATAATTCCCTGGCTGTAGAAATTATAACAATGATTTTTATGTTCCTTTCGGGCATAAACTTTAGTCTTTATGTTTTTGTCGGAAAAGGAAAAATCAAAGATCTTTTCAGCAACGTAGAGTTTAAGGCATATATTGGAATTCTTTTTGTATCAATTATAGCAATTACAATTTCAATTATTCCGTACTACGGCGGTTTGGGAACAAGCTTGCGTTATTCTTCGTTCCAGGCTGTTGCCATTATGACAACTACAGGTTTTGGTACAGCAGACTATCTGCAGTGGCCAATGATTGCACAATTTTTCCTGTTTATGCTGTTTTTTGTTGGCGGCTGTTCGGGTTCTACTTCGGGTGGTATTAAGGTTGTGCGCTGGGTTGTGCTTGCCAAGCAGTTGAATAACGAAACAAAACGCATGCTGCACCCTCACGGAATATTTACAATCCGTTTGAACGGCAAGGTAAGCAGTAAGGATATAGTCCTAAGCGTTACTTCCTTTATGTTCCTTTATTTTGTAATGATTGCTATAAGCGTTTTTGTTGGCTGTCTTGGAAACCTTGATATACTGAGTTCTGTAACAGGTGCCCTTAGTATGGTAGGCAACGTTGGCCCGGCCTTTGGAATACTTGGTCCAACTTCAAACTACGGTGCGCTTCCTGCTTTTATTAAGCTTTGGTACTGCTTTGCCATGCTTGCAGGTCGTCTTGAACTTTATACAATGATAATTTTCTTTCTTCCAAGCTACTGGAAAAAATAAGGAGTACTTTATGGCCGACTTTACCATCCGTTTTTATTCATCAGCTTTGCGCAGGGATGTTTCGTTCCTCATGGTAATTCCTAATGATATCCGCATGGATTATCCGCGACAGGACCTTGTTCGCCAGGACCGCCCTATGAAGACACTTTTTCTTCTTCACGGCTACACAGGCGCAGCCTTTAACTGGGTTCCCGGTAATCTTGCAGAACAGTATAACTTTGCAGTAGTAATTCCAAGCGGCGAAAACGGTTTCTGGCTTGATGGACCCGCAACCGGCAGACAGTTTGCAACCTTTGTTGGCGTTGAGCTTGTAGAATATGTACGAAAAACCTTTCATCTTGCAATGACAGCTGACGATACCTACCTTATGGGTTTTTCTATGGGAGGCTTTGGCGCGCTTCACACAGCTTTTGCTTATCCGGAGACCTTTGGTAAAACAGCCGCTCTTTCTTCTGCCCTCATTCATAACGAAGTTGCACAAATGCAACCGGGACAGGGAAACAATGTTGCCAACTACGACTACTACTATATGTGTTTTGGCGACCCGGCAAAACTGGCAGAAAGTGACAACAATCCCGAATATCTTGTAAAAAAACTGCTTGCAGCCGGCAAGAAGCTTCCCGAAATATATATGGCCTGCGGTACCGAAGACTTTCTTCTTGAGCCTAACCGCGAATTCCACGCCTTTTTGGAGGAGCAGGGTGTAAAGCACACCTATATGGAAAGCCCCGGCGTCCACGACATGAAATTCTGGCAGGAATATGCCGAAAAGTTTATTCCGATGATGTTTTAAGGTTTAGAATAAGAAAGAATTTGACGTCACAGCAAACCTGTGGTATTCTATAGGTAGAAATTACAGAGAGTTTTATCGCTTTTATAATAACTTATCAGGAAGTAAAGCCATGAAGTTTTTTGATACTCATGCCCACATCGGGCTTATATACGATGATCCTATTGAACAATTACGCGTGATTCAGCAGGCTAAGCAGGCTGGAGTTGCCCGTATTGTAAGTATAAATAACAGCCTTATGGATTTTCCAAAGGTATATAATAGTCTCAAGGCTGCTCCAGGACTGTATCATGCAGTTGGAGTTGCTCCATCGGAAGTAACAAACCCGGGGCCGGATTATATTAACACTATAGAAAAGTATCTTGCTTTGCCAAATGTTGTTGCGGTAGGAGAGACAGGTCTGGACTACTACAAGCAGTTTGGAGACAAAAGGTCACAGATAGAGCTGTTTATTACTCAGCTGGAGCTTGCACAAAAGCATAATCTGCCTGTAATTATTCATAACCGTGATGCCGGCCGTGATGTTTTTGATGTTTTGACTGAACGTATGCCGGATAAGGGTGCCATTTTGCACTGTTATTCTGAAGATGCTGAATATGCTCAAAAGTGTCTTGAGCACAATATCTGGTTCAGCTTTGCAGGAAACCTTACTTACCGCAATGCACGAAACCTGCACGAAACTGTATTGAATATTCCTGTAGACCGAATTTTAATAGAAACCGAAAGTCCGTTTATGATTCCTGCAGAATTCCGCGAGAAAAAGCGTACTATGCCGGCTTATCTGCCTTCTACAGCCCGATTCCTTGCCGAAATGCTGGATATGGATCTGGAAGAATTGAGTACACAGCTCTGGACTAACAGCTGCAAGGCCTTTGGACTTCCGGAATAGTGCGGTCCCTGAGCCTGTCGAAGGGCCCGTTATATGGCAGATTTATATCACAAAGTAAAAATCGGAAACATCAATCTTAAAGGTAATCTATTTCTGGCTCCTGTTGCGGGCTACAGCGATGTTGCGTTTCGTTCTGTCTGCATAGAAAACGGGGCCTGTTTTACCTATACCGAAATGGTTAGCGCCGAAGCTCTGGTACGCAAAAACCTGAAAACAGAAACTCTTATGCGCCGTGCCTGTAATGAATCTGCTTATGCCGTACAGATTTTTGGCGGAGAAGCAGATGTAATGGCAGAAGCAGCCCAAATTGTGCTTGAAAAAACTCACTGCGAGTGCATAGACATAAACTGCGGCTGCCCGGTCCCAAAAATCATAAAAACAGGAGCGGGAAGTGCACTTACACGTGACTCGGACAGATTGTATAAGGTGGTAAGTGCAGTGGTTGGGGCCCTTCGACAAGCCATCCCCGTCACCGTTAAAATCCGTTCCGGCTGGGAGCAAAAGCTCATTACCTGGAGGGAGGCGGCGCAGGCTGCACTCGAAGCAGGAGCAAGTGCCATAACAATTCATCCGAGAACAAAGGCTCAAGGCTACGAAGGTCATTCAGACTGGGGAATTATGGCAGAGCTGGTGCAGATGGTAGCCGGCAGGATACCTGTTTTTGGCTCAGGAGACCTTTTTAAGCCCGAAGATGCCCGCTCAATGCTCGAACAAACCGGTGTAGACGCCGTAATGTTTGCCCGCGGTGCCATGGGAAACCCTTTTATTTTCCGCGATACAACAAGTCTGCTTAAAACCGGAAGCTACGAGCCTGTTCCGGCCAATATCCGTATTCAAACAGGCTTTGCCGAACTCGAACGCCTTGCAGCCGAAACCAGCGAACAGCATGCCTGCCTGGAAATGCGAAAACGCTTCCATGCCTATTCCAAAGGTATTCCAAACGGCGGTCCTATCCGCAATGCCATAGTGCACGCCACCACGATAGAAGACTATCATAGAATTTTCGACGGCATTCTTAAATAAAGATTCTTAAATAAAGATTGCCCGTAAGCAAAATCTCTGTTATAATAAGACGATAAAATAGGGTGGGTGTTTCCTAAGTATAAAAAATGAGTTTGTTTCAAAGTATAACAGATTTTTTTGAATCAATTTTTAAACGTTCCTCGCCGGAAGTGCAGAAAAAACAGCAGCTCAAAAAGTTGGAAGTAGAGCTGCGCGAGTTTCAGCCAACTATTTACAAAAATGGAAACCTTCAGCCTAATTTTGCAGAAGCAATTTACAATCTTTATAAAAATACCAAGCCTTTGGACGACCTTTTTATTACTACCGTAAGCTCAATGGACATTCCACGCCAGCACAGATTCGAAGCCCAGCTCATTCTTACAGGTTATACACCAGAATATCAGTCCATCATAGAAAGTCTTAGCTTTGAAGCCAGAAAAGACGCCATAATGAATGAACTTCAGAATTCGGACAGAATTTATATCCATCAACGTACACAATGCGAAAAGGTAATAAAAGAGCTCAATTCTGACAATTTCCGCCGCATAGACAAGGATATACTTTCGCTGCGTCAGCTGGTAGATTTTTGTCATATAATGTTTGTTCCAATTCTTCAGATTTTTGACTTGAATTTTAAGGCGGGAGATTTTACATATAAGCCCTCTTATAATGAAATACCAATTGCCAAAGCCGTAAACCTTCTGGAAGACCTGTATTATCAGATTTCCGGAATGAAAATTACTACTTCTACGGCAGATCAGGTTATTGCACTTGCCCAGTTAAGGCGGGGAGCAATGCTTTCCAACGAAGAAAGCGAAACCTACATCAAAGCGCTTAAAAAAATCAATTATATTATTACAAAAATACTTACGGTTGACCGGCTCAAGGCGCTGATACGTATGGCAAAGCAGAATATTACCTATGAACCTGAAGTTGCTTCTTATACAGGTTCTCCGCGTCAGGAATTTGCCAATATTTTCCAGGAGCGTTTTGATGCCGATGAGCAGAGAATCAAGTCGGAAATTCAGGATGAACGGATAACAAGCGAGGTTTCGGCGCTGTTCAAGAATGCCCAGATAGACACCTTGTTCGGTTACAATGCAGAATCAAATGCAATGCTTCAGCCAACGGTTACCCTCTCGTTCCAGTGGATTTTGCCTATGCGAATCCTTAAAACCTTTTTACGAATCTATTTACCGGAAGGGGTCAAGGGGCTTTTGAATGACCTTGTAATCGAAGGATTTTTTAATAACCCTGCTTATAAGTCGGCTTTTTCTACTACAGTTTATGCGGCAATTAATGCTTCTTCTAAAATTCAGGATTTTGAAGATTCCTTTGGAAACGACCAGCGCAACAGTATTGCCGTTATGCAAAGCTATGTAAACGACAGTCACAAGGACAAGGATTTTTACCGCAAGCTCGAAAAAATGGTTGTTACAACCAACAACGAGGCTCATGAATTGATGCAGCTTATAACAGCAAATCTGTTCCTTTTGTATAAAAATCTGGGAGAGCTGCTTGCAGATTCAAAAAAGCCTTCCAGCGAGATTATTTCTAACTTAAAGGTACTTATGATTTCGTCCAGAAACAAGGAAAACACGAATACTTTGGAAATTCAGTACCCGGATTGGAAAATATTCTTTGAAATTATGAAAAACTATGTTATTATTAATAATGGCGGGGATGTTCAGTAGTGGATTTAACGGCTAAATTACATGAATTAGAGACTCACACTTTTTCCAAGGATACAGAAATTCTGGAACAGTCAACATATTACGAAAAACGTATATATGATTTGGAACAGCTTATGGATATTGCTAAATCCTTCTGTTCTACACTGGACTTTTCTAATCTTCTGGAATCAATTGTTTATATCTGCATGGCACAGATGCATGTTCTTGGTGCCGAAATTTTTGTTCGTGACCCGATTACAAATGATGTTTTAAATCTGGAAACCGCCAAGGCTATGAGCAATGGTAAAAAGCTTGCTATTCCTGTAAACTCTTCCATCTGTTCTTTCCTGCTCGAAGCCGCAAAACCTGTTATTTTTTCGGACCTAAAAGAAAGGATTACCGATGATGATGACAGCATGCAGTTGCTTGCAAACCTGAATCCAACGCTTATTGTTCCGCTCATAGAAAAAAATAATCACCTTAGTGGTATTTTGATTTTGCAGGAACGAATTGCTATAGAAGAAGAAACAACCTACACCGAATACGAGCAGAACATGATTATGTCCATTGCTTCTCTGGCTACGGTTGCCATAAACAACGCTTCGCTCATGGAAATGTCGTCTACCGATATGATGACTCATCTGCGTCTCAAGTACTTTTTCTTTAATCAGCTTACCGAGGCCATTGATAAGGCCTTTGAAAAAGAAGAAAATATTGCAGTTTTGATGTTTGATATAGACTTTTTTAAGAAGTTTAACGATACCTATGGTCACGAATGTGGTGACTTTGTACTTATTTCTGTTGCAAATATTATAAAATCAAGTCTGCGCGAAACCGATATTGCCAGTCGCTATGGTGGAGAAGAATTTACGGTTTTACTGCGAAAAGGCAATAAGACCGAAGCAATGAAGGTGGCCGAACGTATCCGCAAAAAGATAGAAGGCTACGATTTTGTTTACAACGACCAGCATCTGCATGTAACGGTTTCGGGTGGTGTTTCTGTTTTTGATAAAGAAAAGAATCCTGTAGATTTGCCGAATATTTTTGTGAATCAGGCCGACAGCGGCTTGTATATGTCTAAAAACAATGGACGAAACCAGGTAACCTTCTTTGATCCTGCAGTGCATAAGCTGAAAGACGATGATGAGTGACGAATTTGAAGCTTCTGAACAGACGGAGCAGATAAGGCGCACCCCATTTTTTCGAAAGCCTTTTAAATATTCCTATTTTCACGCAACTTTTTGTATTATTTTAATTAATTTTATTGTGTTCTTTTTGTGTAATTTTGTGCAGAACCTTGTATATTACCTTGCCCTTAACGTTTCTCTCGTGCTTGGACGCGGCATGTGGTGGCAGTTTGTTACCTATATGTTTGTTCATCAGGGATTCCGGCACGTTCTGCTTAATATGCTGGGACTTTTCTTTTTTGGGGTAGGGGTTGAACGTGCAATCGGCTCAAAGGAATTCCTGCTTTTCTATTTTACCACAGGCATTTTGAGCGCTGTTTTATCATTTATTCTTTATTATTTTACCGGAAGTTACCGAACATTTTTATTAGGAGCAAGCGGGGCTGTTTATGCGGTGCTTTTTGCCTATGCCGTATGTTATCCCCGTTCCATGATTTTTATCTGGGGAATTCTTCCAATTCCGGCTCCAATTCTTGTACTGATTTACGCCATACTCGAAATTGTAAACGGCTTTTTTAGTACTTCTAACGTAGCGCATTTTACACATCTTTTTGGATTTCTTGTTGCGCTGCTGTATTTTATAATACGAATGGGAATTAATCCCCTTAAAATATGGAAAGACAACTATCGCAGGTGAAAAAAAGCTTAGTTTCTCTGGTGCTGGTGCTTGGTTTTGCAGGTACCCTTTTTGCACAAACTCCATCAATTGTTGAACATATACGTTTTTCTGTCTGGGCAGATACAGACGCCTACCCCGGAACAGAGGCTGCGGAAAATGATATGCAGGCCGGTGAATATGATTTTGCTATAGCTCGCATAAAGGAAATTGTTCCTTTTTTAATGGAAGGTCTGGTTTACGGCTGGAATTTCAGCTATACTCCGTCGGATAATACCCGTAGAGTAGAAGAATATATGGAAATTACACCGGTGAGAGGGGAATTGGAGGTGGTCCCTTCGACAAGCTCAGGGACCACAGGTAGTGATGGGGTCCCTGAGCCTGTCGAAGGGACCGCAAACGATCCCTCTTTTGACATAAAATACTCTTCTGTCTGGATAGAAAACAACCGTTTTAACTGCTGGGTAGACTATACACGTACTGCGCATGAGATTCAAACCTATAATTTGTGGGCATCTATTCAAAATCCGACCATTCAGGGGCGTGGTTATGGAGATCTGGAGGCTGGCTTTGACGGAATAAAGCAGGCTGCCCAGGAAGCCCTTAAAAATGCCGTACGGGATTATTATCGTAATACAATAAAAAACAAACCTAAAGAAATTACCGGCCGTGTACTATTGCGCAAGACTCCTATGATAGGAATTGATGCAGGACGTTATGTAATTAAACTTGATTTTTTTCTAGAATGTGGTACAATTTTAGAGTACACTCAATTTTAATGTGTAACGCAATGCCAGTGTGCGCGTTTTAATATACGGAGGTTATTTATGAAGAAGATATTTATAATTTCAGCAGTGCTTATGCTTTGTGCCAGTATTTTTGCACAGGGTATTACAGGCCGCGGTTCCAGTGAAGATTATGGTGATGCAGAACAATTCGAAGCCAATAAGACTAAAACAGAAGTTATAATTCCAAAAGAAACTCATTCTAAAGATACAACTGCTTCGATTAGAATTGAATATCAGCCAATTCATGACGAAGTTCGCATTTATTATGAATGTATGTATGTTACTTACGACAGGGGAGAAGCTATGAATGCTGTTCTCGAATGTCTTAATGATTTCCAGATTGAACATAAATATAATCTGTACAAATACCTGCGTGATGATAAAGAAAGCTTTAAGAAGGATGACAAAGGTCGCCGCAAGGCAGTTTACTTTTCTCATGTAAAATTTTACCGATAGGTATTTTTATTTTATCTAAAATATTGTACAATAAAAGCCGGTGTGATTTTTTCGCACCGGCTTTATTTTTTGTTGCGGTGGTTGAGCTTGTCGAAACCACCCTTACAGGATTCGTAAAATGGACATCAAAAACATTATTAAAAACCTGCATCCACTCGAGATTAAAGTTTTGTTAAAGTATTCGGGACAGGATGAACTTACTTCAGAAAAAGTACAGAAGGTGCTTGATTATAAGGAAGGTCACGCAAACCACGCCCTGTCATGGCTCAGCGGAAAGGAACTCTTAAAAGAAATCCGCCGTACTCCACATACATATTTTGAAATTACAGATTATGGCCGCGCAATGGCTAAAACAGGCACTGTAGAAGAGCGCATGGTT
>JAEEGL015636111.1_pt1 | contig 12306 bp, 19 predicted proteins | sample 9134231 | NCBI WGS metagenome assembly JAEEGL01 (sample SAMN16246548, study PRJNA631951) | gut metagenome | biome: gut microbiome; feature: rumen; material: fiber-attached | host: Bos | place: Iran: Karaj | collected 2018-10 | reverse complement strand
TTAAATTAGTGATTTCTTCACTTCTTTCAGTTTCTTTTTCAAAAACTTTATCAATCATTTCTTGATTTTCTTCTTTTCTATTCATAAATATCACCTCGCGGCAATGCCTTAATAATCTAAATGGCAGGAGTGGAAGGTAACGCTCCCTCGTCTGGAGTTTTGGAGACTCTTATTCTACTATTGAACTACACTCCTATATGGCACGGGACCAAGGATTCGAACCCTGACCTGAGGCTTTGGAAACCTCCCTTTACGGTTTTGAAGACCGCTGTGCTACCGTTACACTAAGCCCCTATAATAAGTGTAACACCTTTATTATCTAATTGAATTTTATGATTATCTTCTGTTAGCCACTCTTCTATGGTTACATAATCAGTTAATTCAATATAATCTCTTATATCTATTTTAATATTATTTTCTTTAATAATATTATCATAATTTTCTTTTAAATAATCAAGTAAAGTTCCTTTACTCTGGTATAAAACAATACTATCTTCTTCTGTCCATTTATCAATTAAATCAAAGAAAAATTCTTTCCAATATCTATTAAGTTCATAACTATATAGTAAATCTAAACTATATTTATTAATATATAGTCTATGTTTATATAATTCATCTAATTGATAATATTCTATTAAAACACTTTCCATATTAATCTCCTTTAATGGACTAGAGGGAGAGAGTTGAACTCTCACTTTTAGTGCCACAAACTAACGTGCTACCGCTACACCAACTCTAGTATATCTTTACAAGCCTCGTTAATAGGCTCAATTTCATTAAACATACCACATAAATATTTTTCATATAAATTATAATAACATATTTTTAAATATAAATCATTCATTTTTTCTTTATATGTTTCTTCAAGTGGCAATAGTTGATAATCAGGTTTTAAACTAACTATTTTATTCCATACGGAATCCATAGTTCTAATCCCACGATTTTTCATTTCTTCTCTTAAATAATAAGCATAAGAAATAAAATTATCATAGTCATAATCTAATACAAAATTTACTAAAACATGATTTGGTGTTCCTTTTTGTTGAATACTACCCGCAATAGCAGAAAGTTCTCTCCATTGTGCCTGTAAATGAATACGCGGCAATGCTTTAATTAATTTTGTGTGCCATAATCTCATAATTTTCTCCTATTTACATATATATTATATTATAAATAATTTGAAAAGTCAAATAAAAAATGGTCGGGGATGAGAGATTTGAACTCCCAATCTCTTGGACCCAAACCAAGTGCCTTAGCCAAATTGGGCTAATCCCCGACATAAAAAAGCTCTATTGAGCTTTTATAGAGTTTTTGATGCTAAAATTGGAGGTTCATAGTCTTCAAAACCTTCAGGTGCTGATACTTCATCAATATTAATATCTACTCTTCTAACAGTTGTTGGACCAGTAGAAATTTCAACTTCAACGTCTTGTTCGTTTCTATTATATTTGAACCATTTTTTATCACGAGTTCTAATAGTAAAACCTGAAGTAGTATCTGAAATAATAGCATAATCATAATAACTATCTTCACCTTTAATAAAAACAGCATTATCATTAGCTCTTACTTTTTCTTCAGCTTCTTCTTCATCACTAACATAACCAATAGTTTTATAATCTGTTACTTCTCCTTCATCAATATTTAGCATTGTTACGAAATACATATTTCTTCCTCCTTTAAATTAAATTAGTAAAGCTCTATATTAAGAACTAAACTAAATAATTTCTATGAATTTTTCTTCAGGCTCTTTAGCCTCTTTAGTTGCAATGGTAATATATAATAAACCATTTTTCATTGTAGATTTAATATTATCTAAATCACAGGTATCAATGTCGCAAGAGAATTTAGAATTAACAGAATATATTTTCTTAGTAATTTCATCTTCTGTTTTACCTTCAATCACAATAAATACTTTTCCACCGATTGTTTTTGTAGATAATTTTAAATCTTTTTTATCTAATCCTAATACATTATGAACAATAGTAATAGAACCATCTTTGTTTTTAATTACTGAATAAGGATGCATATCCTTTTCATCTCTCATAAATTTGTAAAAATCTTTGTCCCAATCAAATGGGTTAATAGGCCAGTCTAATAATGCTGGCTTGTCTAAAAATAAACTCATATTAAAAAACCTCCTAAAAAATAAAATAAAAAAATAAAATAACTTAATATAGAGCTTATACTATATTTGGCTCGAGGGGCTAGATTCGAACTAGCGTATGGCAGAGTCAAAGTCTGCAGTGTTTTCCGCTTCACCACCCTCGAATATAAGGAATTAATTTTGAATAAAATTTTCAAAAGTTAATTCGGGATTTCTTTCTTGTAAATAATGCCACTCTCTATGACAATTTGCACATAAAACAACGCATTTTTCTATTTCTTCTTGAATTTCTTCATTAGTAGTAGAATAATGAGTACTGATTAATTTTGCTACTCTTTCTTTTTTATTTTCAGGATTTATATGATGAAAATCTAAAACGTAGGGTCTTATATCTCCACATTTAGCACAGCCTTGTTTAGCTTTTATTTCCTGAACAATATCTTTATTTTTTTGATAATTTTGTTTCATATATTCAGAATGACATTTTTTACATTCTGAACGTCGAGTTCCTTTAGCTTTATCTCTCCAGTTAAAATCTTCTAAAGGCAACTCTAGTCCACATTTGGTACAAATTTTGGTTTCCATAATAATCTCCTTTCATAATTATATAAAAAGTATGAAAGGTATTTTTACCATTTTTACCCAATTTATACCTAATCATGTGCGGCCGCCGGTTAATCATTTGACGAACCGCGTTCCGCTAAATCTTTATAGTATTTAACTTTGTAATCCCATTCGCTTTTAGCTCTCTTTTAACCAGAGCTGCTGCAAGTTTTTCCATACTGATTATTTTTTTCATTTTTTTAAATCAATATGAAGCAAGAAATTGTTTTCCTTCTACCGCATAATCACGATATTTCAGAAACGCCTTCTGTTCCTGCTCTAAAAGTTCTTGTTTTTCCATAAGTCTCACTTTCTTTGCTTTCGCAATAAAATTCAAAATGGTGGAGTGTAAGGGGATCGAACCCTTGACCTTCACGGTGCAAACGTGACGCTCTCCCAGCTGAGCTAACACCCCATATATAATTAGATATAGGAAAGGTGGGATTCGAACCCATATAGCACCGCCAATCGATAGCCCCTCCCTATACCTAATTATGACTTAATTTTGGTGGCTCAACTAGGACTCGAACCTAGAACCTCTCGGGTATGAACCGAGCGCTCTAGCCAGTTGAGCTATAGAGCCATTAATTAGGCATTGAGGTTTTCTTTACTACTTCAATTTTAAATATATAATCAAAATGTTTAAAAGTTATAAACTTTCCACTATTTACTGTGCAATTAATATTATTTTCTTTTAATTTATTAACCATTTTTTCTATAATTAAATCTTTTGTAGTATCTCGAAATGCTTTCTTACCATCATCAGCAAGCATAGCAGTAGTTTTCTTTAAATCAATAGAATATATTTTATTATCTATAATAACTAAATTATATATTCCATTACCTGTTAATGAATATTTATGTTTATAATTCTCTTGAAATAGATTTTGTAAAAAATCACTATCAAAAGCCCACTCATACTCTGTTAAACAATCATTCTTTTCAAAAAATTTAAACTTTGACATATATATCACCTTCTTATATAAATATTATATAATATTTTAATAAAAAAGTCAATATATATAAAATGGCGATTTATTGAGTAATTCTATGTCTTAGGTCAAGTTGAATTTCTCCAAGATTACATTTCGTTACCAAAATTGCACTTTCGTTTTAAAACCTCGATATGCGGTTACCCTGCATATTACCTGATTGCCACTTAGTACACACTTCAAACTCAATAAATCAACGCCCTAGAAGTTTTCCTTAGCAATAATTTGCCCATAATAACTAGAATAGCGTGCCATTTTTAACTAATTGGAGCGGGTAGTCGGATTCGAACCGACATCCTGAGTTTGGAGGACTCACATACTAGCCCTTATACTATACCCGCATATGGTGCCGACTGTAGGATTTGAACCCACAACCCATTGATTACAAATCAATTGCGCTACCAGTTGCGCCAAGTCGGCATAAAAAGATAGCAGCCTAATCTCTTAGGCATGTGCGTCCTTCTATTTGCTCTTTTTCGGATTCCATTTTCAGTTCGCAATGAACTTTCCACTTTGTCCTTAGCCGAAGTTAGGCTGGGGCTATCAACTCCCATCTTCGTATACGCACTAATACTCCGCTCCTTTAACACTAGGTTAATGAGCCACATTTGTAGAATTCTACAATAGGACTTATCTACTTCTTGAGTAGTAAGTAAGTAAGAAACTTTCCTAATTTATATTGCGGTATTCAGCCCTTCTTACCAAGTACCTGGTCCCGCCCTATATTATTCCTCTTCTTCAGGTTCTTCAGAATCGCCTTCAACAACCTTTTTAACTTTAAATTTTACACCTGTAAAATCATTTTCATCGAGGATAATATCACATTTATCGTATGCTGTTTCTACCTTAGTAACAGCATCCTCTTCACTTGTTGCTTCAACTTCAACTCTTTTTTTAAGAGTTTCAATGACAGTAACATAATATATATTGGTTTCTTTTGAATTCATATTATCACTTCCTTACATATTAATTATATAATATTTTTAAAAATAAATCAATTAATATATAAAGAATTTCCTCCTTAATATTTTTTCAAAAGTTGGTAAATAAAAATATTTAAAAATACCCTTTTTAATATCTTTATTAAGTAAAATGCAACGGCGACCCTTTCTATATTCGATCGCCGCATATACACTTTAGGAAATCTACAATTTATTTTATGAATTACTTTACTGCATAGAGTAAATTATTTTTCTCAAGTAATTATCTTGATACTTATTCATTCACTTATCGAAGCAGTCCGTTCTGCAGTTAGACTTTGGCTTTAGCAAAGAACCCTCAACTGGGTCCGAGGTAACTCAACCATAATGTATATTTCGGTAAGTTTTCTTTAAAATGAGGACTTAGGTTAAGATTTTACCAAACTTACAAAAGATTTTCTTTAGTCCTAACCAATATTGATATTGTTAATAATACTTAAAAAATAATTCAATAGCAAGTAAACCTATAAACTCTTTAGGAGCGTATCGTCTCCCCTTGTTATCTTATTACTTTTCTTTTTCTTATTAACAATATTATTATACTATAATTTTTTAAAAAAGACAATATTATAAACCAAGTGCTTTCAATAACTCATTAACATTGTTTTTTTCTTCTTCGGTTGCTTCTACTGTTTTCGTAGAAACTTTTTTAGTTTCTTCAAATTCTATCTTTTCTGCGGCAGCACCAGGTAATGCATTGTCTGCACCTTGTTCAACATTTTCTTTAGCCGCAGTTAAAGCCACTTTAATTTGAATAAGTTCTCCATTTTCTTCAATAGGAATTCTTATTTCTTTTCCATCATTATATAAAAAAGCACCTTCAAAATTATTTAATATCTTCTTCTGTATTTCCGCTTTCGCTATCTGACCTCGTGCCATTTTCAAAATCCTCCCTTACAATTCTTAAATCCGTTTTACCTAATGATTGTGCTAAATCTAAAATATGATGACACATTCTGCAAGGGTCACCTTTCATACATCTGCGGCCGCATATAATTCTTTTCTTACAAAATCTAGGAACTAAACACGTGCTATCAATCGGACCCTTAAGGTCAATAATGATTTCCGCAAGGTCACCCATCCATTTTTTATCATTAGCATAAATACTATAATATAATTCTTGTTTCTTTTTATCTCCAAAAAACTCAAAAACATCTATATATGATTCATAATCCTCGACATCTTCTGGTCTAATTCAAAATTTATATATATCATCTAAATCTTTATATCCGCATTGTGCTACATTAGGAAATACCCTTACTTGAGCATTTTTTTCATGAACTAAAGTATATACTTTATCTAGCTCAAATCCTAATTGTTCTGTTATATAAACATCACTTACACCCAAATCTAAATATCTATATAGACTATCCCAATTATTCATATATGTTTTAAAATATACTAGACTTTCGGGATATTGTTTTTTAAGTTCTTTGAAATATTCTTCGTTCCATTCAGGTAGTCTAATTTTAACATTATATAATGGATTATCTCTTTGAAAATCAAAAGACATAAATAACTTCTTATCATCTATTGCTTTATCATAATCATTAATACATAAATTAATTCTTTGATTTTTATGCAATTCACAATATTCTTTTAAATCAGTTAAATTAGTCTTTAAAACATCAATATTTATTTCATCAACCTCATCAAATATATCTAATTGTTTTCCCTGAAAATCAATACAATATTTCATATACACCTCTTATAAAAAAACTGTTGTTTCCAACAGTTTTATTATTATACTAATTTATATGCTTTTCTTGTTTTTCCACTAGTTTCATCTTTAACATCAGTTTTTTCAACTTCACCTAAAGCAACTAATTGTGTTAAACGAGCAATAACTTTTGCTTTTGTAATTTCTTCATTATCAAGAGCATTAACAATATCTTCAACAGTTTGGAAATCGTTAGTTAAAACATTCTTTACAGTTTCTCTTAACTCGTCTCCTTCAGCCTTCTTTTCAGCAGCTCTTTCTTTTGCCTTTTCAGCTCTCTTATCAAGAGTGTCAATTTGATTTTTAACGAAGTCTACTAAAGCACTTGTTTCATCTGTTAAATCTGTTTCTGTTAAAATACTTAAAATTTCTTCATAATAATCTCTTTTTGTCATTTTCTTTTCGTTTTCCATAATCTTATAATTCTCCTTTTCTTAATTTTTTTACATATCCATTATAATATAATTTTTCCAATCTTTCAACTATACCCCTTAACCTATCCAGCTCATTTGAGCCATAATCTTGTCTAACAATTCGTGCTCGTCCGCAATAGTTAATTCATCTGCGTCATAATTATGATTTGCCAACATTCTATCTAGTATATCAGTTGCAGAATCATCATCATTAGCAATAGCAACATAATAATCAATATGTGGTAACAATTCTTCTTTAATACTAACACTATTACGAATATGAAATCTAATACCATCTATAAACGGATTACCGCCATCTTTACTGGGGTCTAGTGGATTTTCAAATTTAAACATAATAATCACCTTTCCTTTCTACTAACCAATTATTAATTTTACAAAATAGTATGTTCCAAGACAAAAAATAACAAGCATAACAATCATTATTAAAACACCAAATAAAGTTAAAAATAAATCAGTCGCATCAGATTCAAATTCTTTTCTCATTTCTTGTTCTTCTGCTCTCATATAATGTTCTGCTTCTCTTTTTTCTTTCCAATATTCTTCTCTAGTCATATCTACTATTTCCTTTCTACATTTATATTTTATAATATTTTTTATAAATAATCAATTAGAACTTGCGGCGGCCGGTCAATCATTTGTTTAACCGTGAATGAACCCCTGTAAGCACCGACGGCCGCATATTTTTTATTTGACCATATAAAAAAATTATATTATAATCACGCGTGCGCGCGCGTATATTAAAATAAGGTTGGGGGACAGAGCCACACCAAAACAATTTTTGCAAAAAATTAAAAAATATTATATAATTATTATATATGAGATAGAGAAAGAAAGGTGATAACAGATGAATATATCTCAAAGCAGATTTTTTTGCACTGAATGTGGTAACGAAGGTATTCCTATAATGCGTCCTGCTGGACAGCAAAGAGAGCCTGGACATTTGAAAAAACTATATTGTTTACACTGTGGAAAAGAAGTTAACCACGCAGAAGTGCGAGAAATAGGTGGATACACAGAAGAAGATTTTAGAAAAGAATTTGAATTAGGTCGTTTTAAAAATGGTCAACGAGTTGAAGGAAAAGATTTACTTCAATGCTCAAATACATCTTGCCCTTTTAATATCAACGGTCGTTGTTGGAATAGTAATAATTCAAATCATTGTGGATATAAACCAATAAAAGAGGGTGATAAAAATGAGTAAAATGTATGTAATGATAGGATTACCCGGATGCGGTAAAAGCACATACATAGCAACACATAAACAACCTGACGATATAGTTGTATCAAGAGATGCAATTCGTTATAGTATGTTAAAAGATGGCGATGCATATTTTTCAAAAGAAAAAGCAGTATATAATGAATTCATAAGACAAATAAATGCGGCAATCGAGACTGGAAAGGCTGTGTGGGTAGACCAAACATCTTTAAACCGCGGATCCCGCAGTAAATTATTTAGTCATATAGCTACTAAACCAGACACTGTAGTTGGTATTTATTTTAACATTCCTCTTGAAACTGTTTTAGCTCGCAATGCTTTAAGAACTGGACGAGCTCTAGTTCCTGAAGATGCTATTTTAAATATGTGTTTTCACTTTGAAGAGCCGCAAGAGTGTGAAGGATTTGATTATATAGTGGAGGTGAATGAATAATGGAAAAAAAGATATGGTTTACAAGCGACACCCACTTTGGACATAATAAAGAGTTTCTATATGAACCTCGCGGATTCGTTTCAATTTCTGACCATGATTGGAATATTATTCGAGATTGGAACTCTATCGTAGGAATAGATGATGAAGTATATCATCTTGGAGATGTGATGCTTAATAATAATGATTATGGATTACATTGTCTTAATCAATTAAATGGTAAAATACATATTGTTCGCGGCAATCACGATACAGATACAAGAACACAATTATATGACCAATGTATTAATGTTGTTGAAGTTTGTTCTGCAAAAGAATTAAAAATCGGCAAAAATTATTTTTGGTTATGTCATTATCCTACAATTACCGCCAATTATGATGATAATAAGCCTTGGGCTAAACATCTAATCAATATTTATGGACATACACATCAAAAAACTAAATTTTATAATGATAATCCATATATGTATTGTGTTTGTTTAGATGCTCATAACAATCATCCTGTTGAATTACAAACAATTCTTACAGATATTAAGAACAAAAAAATGCAACTTGATGAGAAATAAAATTTTCAATATAATAACAATAGGAGAATAAATTATGAAATGAAAAATTAAAAATGCTGTATATGATAAAGAAGATGGTATTTCTTGTGTTACTATTAGCACAAAATTAGGGCTTTATGATGGCGTAAGTTGTGTTCATCCTGATGATATGGATATTGCATCTGAATTTGAAGGATGTCGTTATGCTGAATTAAGGGCGGCAATCAGTTTCTTTAAAGATGAAATAAACATTTTAAAAATAAAAATTGAAACTTTACAAGATTTACTAACTAACTATCAAAGTATGAAATACTATAGCGACAATAAAAAAGAAATAAAATGTCTAAAATCTAGATTAAATGATTTAATAGAAAGAAAAGAAAGATTAGAAAAAGATATAGAAGCAATTAAAAAACATATAAATTATTCAATAGAAAATTATAGAGCGGATCATGAACATTTTATAGAAACAATTAATAAAAACAAAGATAAAAAAGAAAAAAAGAAATTAGTTCCTGAGGACTAATTTTTTTATTAAGGAGTTGATAATATATGAGAAAAAGAATTCGTTTATATACAGATGGAGCCTGTAGTGGTAGTCCGGGAGTTGGTGGATGGAGTTGTATTAGATACGATATAGATGCTAATACTATATATGATGCATATACTGGAAATGACAGTGAAACAACTAACAATCGTATGGAATTAAAAGGTTTACTTCAAGCATTAGAATTGGCAAATAATAAATATGCTGATTGTGATGTTACTATTTACTGTGATAGTGCATATGTTGTTAATATGTTTAACGAGTGGATTTACACTTGGGCGCGAAATAGTTGGATAAACAGTTCAAAAGAACAAGTAAAAAATTTAGATTTAGTATTAAAATTATATGAATATGCAAAAATAGAATTCCCAAATTTTGGAGTTTATAAAATTGCAGGTCATAATAATGAAATAGGAAATGAATTAGCTGATGCATATGCGGTCGCCGCAAAATTTAGTGATGCTTCAAAATTAGCCAAAATTTTAAAAGAAAATGATATTACTCTTGCCATAGAGTAATTTTTTGATTTTAAAGGAAAATTTTGATATAATTAATATGAATAAAATTTTAGAAAGGAGAAACTTATGGACGATAAAAAATTATATACTAAAACAAGTATTGAATCATTATCACCCCTAGAATTTACTCGTCTTAAACCAGGAGTATATGCAGGTGATACTACATATTCAACACAACTTTTAGTAGAGATAATTTCTAATGCTGTTGATGAATTTCGCCTTGGACACGGAACTCAAATTGATATATTAATTAACAATGAAGATAAAAATACAAATATTGAAGTTAGAGATTATGGACAGGGATTTTTAGTTAATGAAATAAGAGAAGATGGCAAATCTATTCTTGAAGCTGCATTTAGCGTTCTTAATACCTCTGGTAAATATCGTGAAGATGGAACTTATGAAGGAACATCTTTAGGTTCTTTTGGTATTGGTTCAAAAATCACAACTTTCTTATCTCATAAGTTAGAAGTAACAACATATAGAGATAATAAATATGAAACTGTTATTTTTAAAGAAGGTGTATTTCAAACTAGAGGGACAGGTAATTTAATTCATCCATCTGGAACTGTTGTTAAATGGAGTCCCAGTGAAGAATTTTTTACTCATACAACAGTTGAAGAAAGTAAAGTTAAGTCTTTATTAAAAACTATCAGTTGTTTATGTCCAGGACTTCATATAAACTGTAATATCAATGGAGAACAATACAACTATTATTCAGAAAATGGTATTAATGATTTAGTTGATGAAGCTGTAAAGAATAAAGAAATATTAACTAATCGTTTTAATATGAGATATGAAGAGGGCAAAGAAAAATTAGATATGGTATTAACATATACATCTAATTATAATTTAATATTAGTCCCTTATGTTAATACAGGTCTAACTGAGAAAGGACCTCATATAACTCAAGTTAAAACTATTATTACAAGAGAATTTAATAAATTCTTTAAAGATAAAAAATGGTTAAAAGATAAAGATGAAAACTTAACTGGTGATGATATACAAGAGGGAATGTATATAGTATTTAATATGACAGCCCCTAATGTAGCATATGATGCTCAAGTTAAATCAACAGTAACAAAGTTAGATATGAGTAATTTTAGTGCGGCAATAGCTGAACAATTACAAATATGGCTAACAAATAATGAAAAAGAAGTAAAAATAATATTTGATAAGGCAGCTGCCGCAAAGAAAGCAAGGGAGGCAGCTAAATCAGCTCGTGAAAGAGTCAGAGAAAGCAATAAGAAAAAAGAAAAAGCATTAAAATTTGATAGTAAACTTGCTGATTGTTATTCAAAAGATAGAAGTAAATGCGAAATTTATATTACAGAGGGTGATTCAGCCAGTGGAAACTTAAAGTCTGCTCGTAATAATGAATTTCAAGCAGTAATGCCTGTTCGTGGTAAGATACTTAACTGTCAAAAAGCAACATTGGCACAAATTCAAAAAAATGCAGAAATTATGACAATGATTGATGCTTTTGGATTATATATTGATACAAAAACAATGCAAGTTACTTATGACAAAAGTAGTCTTAGATATGGAAAAATTATTATTGAGTCTGATGCAGATGTTGATGGCGCCCATATTAAGAACTTATTTTATACTTTTATATGGAACTTTTGTCCACAGTTAATTCAAGATGGATATATTTATGCAGGAGTTCCACCATTATATAAAGTAACAATAGGTAAAGAATATAAATATATAAAAAATGATGAAGAACTTGAAGCCTATAAAAAAACAATAGGCGATAAAAAAATTCAAGTAAATCGTATGAAAGGTCTAGGTGAAATGTCTGTTGATGAAACAGAAGAAACACTTACAGATCCTGATAATAGAATTATTAAGCAAATCACTGTTGAAGATATAGAGGCGGCAGATGAATTATTTGATGATTTAATGGGAACAAAAGTTATTCCAAGAAAAGAATTTATAAAAGAACACAGTGCGGAAGGAGGATTGTACAATGCAGAGTAATGATTTATTAAATGAATTAAGCACAAATTTTATTGAATATGCAGTTGCTGTTAACTCAGATCGTGCAATTCCAGATTCAGCTTGTGGACTTAAACCAGTAGCTCGTAGAATTTTATGGGGTGCTTTTGAAAAGGGTTATACTTTTAGTAAGCCTCATGTAAAATCTGCAAAAATAGTTGGAGATGTAATGGGTACATATCACCCACATGGAGATTCATCTATATATGGAGCTCT
>JAEEGL015259303.1_pt1 | contig 12306 bp, 7 predicted proteins | sample 9134231 | NCBI WGS metagenome assembly JAEEGL01 (sample SAMN16246548, study PRJNA631951) | gut metagenome | biome: gut microbiome; feature: rumen; material: fiber-attached | host: Bos | place: Iran: Karaj | collected 2018-10 | reverse complement strand
TCCATGTTCATGGTCTATGAAATCAAATTTATAGTCAACAGCCACACCGAATTTTGTCATTTTTGCCTCATAAAGCACTCTTCTGTTTTCATCTTCAATTCGGTGACCCGCCTTGGGGGTGCCAAGATCGGTAAGGAAATAGAGTTCTCTTTCCCCTCCCGCAACATGCGGAGCATAACCTGTATATCCACTTAATTCCTGACGTTCCTTGTTCTCCTGCCTTTCCCTTCTTCCCTTGAAAATAGAGATTAAAACAAATGCCAGAATAAGCGGGCAGACGATCAGCAGATAAATGCCCATCCCGTTTTTGCCATAGGCAAGCTCCGGGTTTGACGGATCGTATAAAACAGTGATCGTATTGCCTACACTATCGGCTTTAACGGAATTATCAAGCTTAACGATATAAGTTTCGCCGTCAACCTCATACTCCACAGTGGGCCGATAGGTTGTATCATCGCCGCTCCCTTCCTCTGTAAGGTCTGTAATCACGGCTGTTGTTTCCGCAAAACCCCGTGTCTGAAAAAAGGTGACATTCACACCAACGCACAGACCTATAATTGCCAGTATCCCTGCAATAATTTTAACCATAGACTGATGAAAAATCATATCCCTACTTCCTCCATTCTACCGTTTCTTAGTAAACTCCTTCAAAACAGATTCAATTCCGTCCCTTATTAGCCATTTTTAATTTTTTTCTGCTTTTGGCTAATAGGTGTGTTGGCATTAAAAACAGCACCGGACCCAAAAATCAAGTGCCACACCGAGTGCCACGGGAGTGCCATTTTTCTATATAATTATAATAATTTATAACAAGTTACATGTGAGAACAAATTACCACGAACCCAGTAAATATGCGGTTTCATAGAGTTTTATGACTCTTTATGGAGATATATGAAAAAGGCGTTCAAATAACAATGCCGAGCTTCATGATATAAATCTCCTTCTAAAAACCAATATTATTGCATAATAAAAAGCCTGATTAGGCGCATTGTAGTGTACCATATCCAGGCTGATTTGTAAAAAATGGACCATGGGGACAGGGGTTGTGGTCCATTCTCTCGACTTCATTCATCACCTTTGATCCATTGGACCAAAAGTCACATATTCAATTATATTGCAAGTTAGAACTCTAGACTGTCTTCATTTAGTAAAAAATCAAACAATTCTATTACTGTTATACCCTGGTCATTTCTCCACACCGGAGCATTTCCACCAGTAACAATTATCTTCTTAAATGAATCAGGTATTTTAATAAGTGATGCTTGTTCCTGTTCTACCTTTTCCTGATTTGGTAGTGCGTATGCAGATTGAATATATTTCAGAATTCAATAACGCAAATCCCCGTATGCAGACAACGGTTTTCTACTCAAATCCCTTTTCGACTAAATCCCCAAACAGCAAACTACATTGCTTCTCAATATGAAAAGCGGAGGCCGAAGCCTCCGCGCTTGAATTATGGATCACCTGTTAGCGCTATCCCTTTTTTATTACAACAGTGTTCCGTCTGCTCTGATGGTACATACAGGACTGTTAAAACTATAGATGGTTAAGTCTTTGGTGTTGTTATCTATATCAATACGATAGAGACTATTATTAAATGAATGTGTATTCTGTGGATTGGTCCTATCAGTCACAGTAAAGGTTCCGTTTGCGTAACTGACCTGTGTATTCCCGAATGTAACAGAGTTAAACGAGTTTGGATAACTCACCATACTATCAAACGCGGTTTTCATATTTTCCGATCCGTAAGTGCCTCCGGGAGTGATGGTTGCCGTTTTATTGGGAACATCCACAGTTGTAGTTCCGTTGTAGATTGTGGTCAACGGATTAGCCGTATATCCCTGGTTCGGGTTTTGCGCCCTATAGATAGTTGCGCCCAGAAATTCCGTGGATTGGTCAGCATATTCCGTGGCATCTATTTCTCTGACATTATCGGTTGAGAATTGAACATAACTACCACTAAATGGGCCTGCAAGATGCTGACCGTTTTCATCGTTTATGTTAGCCGGTATCTTAACTTTTCCGTTACTGTCAGCTCCTGTGATCTCAAGATTACCTCCATAGTTTATAAGCCTTGCTGTTCCGTTTGCGAGAGTAACATTATAATCTCCATTTCCATCCGGATAAGCCACATTGATCGCATTCTGAGTTTGCTGCCCGGATGTGTTTCCGCTGTCATCGTGGTGGCCATCGTCGTCATCGTCATCATCGCTGTTGTCATTGCTCGGGTTTTCCCATGTAGTGACAGGCGTCGTTGTCGCTGCGGCGGGACGAAGAGGGAGCTTCCCCTCGTTTTTTCCGTTCCTGACATAATGTGCAACGAGAGCCTCTATATCCGTTCCGTACATGGCTACTACATCAGGGTATGCTTCCGCATACCATACAGGATCAAACAGTGTACCATCGGAGAGCACGATTATACCCGTTGATGCATCTACAGCAACTATCATACTCTCTGCATGATCAGGTTCGGATGCCGGAGTGTCATTGCCTTCTGCAGTCTCCTCCGGCAATTCCTCATCTGCAGGCGGCGCTGCATCATCACCGGCTCCCGTGTCGGGAGACTTATCTTCTGCAGGCGTCGGCTCAGTAGGAGGTGTAGGTGCAGATGTTTCATCCCCAAGTATCCAGGGCTTGTCCCATCCTGTTTCCTTACATACTTTATCAAGGAGCTCGGGATTTTCGCGCAGGCGATCCAGCAGGAATTCCGGCAGATCTCGCTCCGTCACATCATCTACAACGAACATGATACTATCGACGTTTCTGTCATCATACAGATATGTGCTTATCCTCTGACCGGCATAGACTTCTATCTCTTTTGTCTCACCTGTCACGGGATTGGTACCTGTAACATGCACATGGCCATCGGTAATGATAAGGCTTTCATGTTCACCTTCCACTGATACCCAGCCGGATGTACCTCTGATGCCGACCACCATGGTGCTTGTTCTTATATCAAATGTTTCATCGTCTTCAAGGGGTTTTTGTACTTCAAAGAAAAGGCTTCCGTCTGTGAGCTTAAGATCAAGCTTTCTTCCTGACTGATTGACCTCGGCCCGGCTGAGCTCGTCGAGAGTTACGATCTTTGTATCATCAAGCCCGAGGGAAACAAGGCTCTTTGTAGCTGTGGAAAGTGCATTACCGCTGTTAAGACGAAGGTTTTCCTTTACTGTCTTGCTCTTTCCGTCATCTTCAAGTGATACCTCTCCCTCCAGGCGAAGGATACGCATCGTAGTTGCCCTTATATGCGACTTGAAAAAGAGTAGGATAACAGCTGCTACCCCCCTGCAATGAGTATTGCAGCGACTATAATGATTATCTTCTTCTTTTTCTGTCTATTCTGGTTTTCCATAGGGATTAGCTTCCTGTGAACAAGTGATATTCACGACCTTACTAATATTACTCCAAATCGGCTGGTATTTCTATATACTAAAAGGATACTTTTTTTACTTTTAACGCAAAAGGACCGATGATCTCTCATCGGTCCTTTTAGACTGCCAAACGGCAGTCTTTTCTTTGTTATAGAAAAATCGGATATATTAACCAACCAGATACCAGTCGGGGCATTCTCCATAACAGCCGTCTCCGCCGGCTACCTTTTCAAGTGTTGCAGCATCAAGCTCGACATCTGCGTTTTCACTGAGGAATGCCTCAGCCTCCTCCAAAGACATATCAAAGCCGTTCTCACCGGCTGCCTTCACAAGCTCCTGTGCATCCTTACACTGCTTAGCCTTTTCAATCATCTCCTGAGAGATCTCTTTTCCCTTGTACTGCATCCTGTTGTCTCCTTTCAGTTCTGCAATCGGTCGTTCTATCTTAATATTATAAATAAATATTATATATTATGGCAACATCAATTTGTCCTGAGTGCCTTCATGGCTTTCTTACGCTCATACATCATGCTGTCCGCTCTTTTGAAGACATCATCTACTGAGCTGTCACTGGTCTTATCATATATCGCAACACCCACTGCTGCAGAGACCCTTTCCCAAGGATCCAGATCATCTATCATCTGCAGTCTGTTCAGCTGTTCAGTAAACTCCATCATCAGGGCATCCCTGTTTCTGAAGTCATCTCCCTTGAGCACTACAACAAACTCATCTCCGCCTATACGGAATACGGGAGAATGTTCAAAGACATGGCAGACAATGTAGCAGAGCTTCTTGATCGCTGCATTACCCTGCTCATGACCATATGTATCGTTGAGACGCTTCAGGAAGTTCAGATCGATCATGGCAATACCGAACTCATCCTCTCCGCCGGCAAGTCCCTTCGCCAGTTTCTCTACTTCCTTCTCGTAAGCCGTTCTGTTCCTTATGCCCGTGAGTGCATCCTTCTGTGCAAGATCCGACATCCTCTCCACATCACCCTTGGCTTCGGCCAGTTCCTTGCTTGTCATCATCAGGAATCTGATATGGTTCTCTATCTCGCTGACCATGGATGCAATCTCACTTGCAAGTGAGCTTATCTCATCATCGCCCTTCTTATTTGCCTCAAGCTGTCGTATGATCTCCGCATTCTTGTGTGAAGTGTATTCCTTCACTCCCTCCTCCAGGCTCTCAATCCTGGATATATATTTTCTGTTGACGAAGATCAGCGTGCCAATGAGAGACAGTGCAAGTACCACGAACAGTATGCCCACCAGTATAATGGTATTGTGCAGGATCTCCTTGTTCACATCGGCTATGTTGACCTCAGCTACCACAAGTCCCAGTTCTCTGCCGTCCATCCACACAGGCACATAGTATGAATAGGTGTCACCCCATATATTATGCCATACCACGAACCCGTCCTGTTCCTTGCCTGTAGTCCATGTATCCCATAAGATGGCATGCTGCTCATCATCAGCATTCAGATAAGTATCTCCAAGATACATATACTCAGACTCTTCACCCTGTGGTTGGTCGAATTCCTTATACTGCGGATTCTCTTCAATAAACTCAAGATGCCCGGCGCGTGATGAACGTTCTCCGTCCACCATATACATCACAGTACGTGTAGTCGTATCCGGCACCAGGAAATAAGTGTAAGGGAGATTGAAGTCTTCCCTCGCCCACTCGAATGTAAGCACCCAATATACATGCGAGTAAATGAAATATGCTTCCTTGACCTCGTCATCCAGTTCGTCAAAGGTGATATTCACATCCAGAACCTTGCCGGGATGATGCTCGGTCATCAGCCTGTTGTACTCCCTTTCATAGCTCTCATACTCATCAACGTCTATCGGTATGTCGACATCCTTGAAGTGATCCTTGTAGTAATCGGTATAATATATGAAATCCTTGCCGTCGGCATGGATCAGACTCTCGATATATTTCGCCACGTTCCTGATATCATTCTTACACTGTCTGGTGTAGATATTCATCTGGCTGAAATAAGTAATAAAACCAGCCAGTGTCATGGTGACAATGGCAAATATAGTAAAGACGCCCGCTAATTTAAGGCTCAGCTTCCCCGATTTCACCTCAAATCTCCTTATATTACCATAAATAAAACCTCAATTATTGTAACAAATACAATAAAAAAGTCAAAACTTCTCGATCTTTATAACCGATGCTCCGGAGGCAAATGCCGCCTCAAGGCCTACCCTTGAATCCTCGAATATCACAGTGTCCTTCGCATCCACTCCGTAATCAGACATTATCTTGAAGAAGATCTCAGGATCCGGCTTGAACTTCGTGACATCCTCCTGGGTATACATGCCATCAAAGTACTCCAGCAGCCCGAAATGCTTCAGTATCTTCTCCACACTTGATCTTGTCGCCGTAGTCCCGACCACCATGAAGTACCTGTCCCTGCAGCCTGTGATGAAGTCCTTGAGTGTCTCGTTCACATGCCCCATATCAAAGCACTGTGCGTATAGTTCCAGCTTCCTTACATGCACTTTCTCTGAAAGCTCTTCATCACCACCGACGATCTGCGGCAGGAAATCCCTGTAATTCTTTCCGAAGCACTCATCCCGGTATGTCTCCAGTGCAAAGTCTATCCCGACTTCTCCGAGTGCCCTGCGGTATGACTCATAGTTGATCATCAGCGTATCTATGAGCGTACCGTCCATATCAAATATAGCAAGCTTTTTCATCCGGCTCTTCTCCTCTTTCGCATACACCCAAGTGCGTACATGATCATGGCTGCTGCGGCACCTGCAGTATCAAGTACTATATCCACCCATTGGTATGCCCTTCCGGGTACGTATTTCTGATGCCACTCATCGGTACAGGAATAAAGAAAACAGATGAATAAAGAGATAAGTGCAGCCTTCCGGCAGTCTTCCGTGAAGCCCCTCACCGCAATGAGCAGAAGTATGAACAGCACAATATACTCCAATATATGTGCCACATCCCTGATATAAGGCTCGATATACATAGCCAGATCGTACTGCTTAGCCTCGGCTATATTAACGAACCTTGCAATGAACCTTATTATCCGAAGTGACAGTCCCTCGCTCTGTACCGAAGAATCGGCAGCGACCCTTCCCGACAGCCAGTATATCACTCCCATCCAGAGCACGGCGGGAACACATCGTGCAACCTTTGTCACTTTCACCTTTTTCAAACCCTATGTCTCATCGGAGGGTACTGATTTGCTGACGCCTACTATCAGCTGCGGCCCGTCCTTCTCCTGTACGAGACCCGCTCTCAGGCTTACCCTCACCGGCTCACCGTTTATGAGCAGTCTGTAATGTATCTTATAAATCTCACCGTTTCCTGCCTTTTCCATCATCTGTTCTTTTGAAAACTGCGACAGGAAGTAGTCCCAGTCTTCCTTATATATGACAGCTTTGCTCTCCCGTACGGAGTCTTCAAAGAAATCAACACCCGCCTTTGAAGTACCAAGATCCGAGAAGTCGTTTGAAGCACTATACTGCATGTAGTTTCCACTTTCAGGATCCACCGTGTAGATCGCGATGAAGTCTCCCATAAGCGTATATATCCTCGAGTATGTTGTCTGCTCCTCTTTGAGTCGCTCCATGGTCTCCTGCTGCCTCATCTGAGCATCGACATTATTGACACCAATGATCAGGTGACTGTCGTCATCTGTCATCCGGACTATCTTCATATTCACGTAAGTCGGGACACCCTCCAACATAAGCCTGTATCTGTGTACGAATACACCCTGTTCCTCTATAGCGCTGAGTATCCTTTTCCTGGTGAATAATTCCAAAAAGGTCTTCCTGTCATCCTCATAGATGTACGTGTTGGCATCCTTTCGACTTTCCTCAAAAAAGTCCTGTCCATGACGTTCTACGGTAATACCCTTCTCACTTCCGTCAGACGAATATTCCACGAACTCATCCGTCTCTATATCCACATAATAAAGATACACATAGTCTGATGACAGAGCCTGAGCCACGCTGGCATATGTGAGCTTATTCTCACCTTCCGGCACTATGTCGAGGACAGCTACGGCATAGGCCGACGTTTTATTCGTGGGATTGTCGACTATCTTCTTTATCATGGAATGGATCGTGGAGCCGTCATCCATCTTCTCATCAAGGAATGTACGATGCGAATCTTTACTGCATTTTTCAAGAGCGTTTATAAATTCGGCTCCCACACCTTTCATTACGTCCTCTACATTCTCCGTGATGCCCACACTCTCGAGAGCCAGATATCTGCTGACAAACTCCCTGTATGACTTGTTACATCGTACGATCTTTACGACCTCACCATCGTATTCAACTATGGACATGGGAAGTGTATCAAAGTAATGCTTCGAATCCTCTGATTCCTCACTTGCTACGGATCTGAGGTCGTACATATTGATGGAACTGACTATCTTGTGATATTCGGATTCCTCTGCATTCTCAAAGCCTATCTGGAGCCCCTTGTCATATCTGTTCCATATTTCCTCCAACGGGATAGGCTTACAGAAGAAATACCCCTGCATCTTCGTACATCCGATCTCGCTTAGGAAACTGGCCTGCTGTGCAGTCTCCACACCCTCGCAGACAGTCTCTATGCCAAGGCTCTGCGCCATCCTCATCAGCTCCGTAAGGATGACTCTCGATCTCGGGCTGCTCTCAAACTGACGCATGAAACGCATATCAAACTTGATCAGATCGAACTGCATCTCCTGCAGTAGATCGAGCGATGAATATCCGCTCCCGAAATCATCCATCCATACCTTAAATCCGTAATCCTGAAACCTGGTGATCCTCTCTTTCATGAAGTCGAAATTCTCACCCACGACACTCTCGGTGATCTCTATGGTAAGCATCTCAGGATCTATTCCCGCAGTCTTCACGCGGTTGTTGATCTCCTCCACGATATCGCAAGCCTCGAAATCAGTCCTTGAAAGATTGACCGATATCGGTACCACGCTGAGTCCTCTTTCCTTTTGGACCTTCATCCGTTCAAGTATTATATCCACGATATGCAGATCCACCTTGTATATCAGCCTGGTATCCTCCAATATGGGGATGAAGTCCGCAGGCGAAAGCATACCCTTCTCGGGGTCTATCCATCTCGCCAGAGCCTCCTCGTCGCAGACCTTACGGTTCGTAGCTCTGACTATCGGCTGATAGAAAGCCTTGACCCAGTTCTCTTTTATTGCCCTGTCGATATTGTCGACTATATACTGCCTGTTTATCTCGCGCGAGAGCATCTTACCGTCAAAGTAATTGAAGTAAGAGTTGTTGTCGTCCTTCGTGACACCGCTCGCAAATTTCGCTCTGTCACAGGCCAGAGATGTCTCCACCAGTCCCATCGAGTCCAGATAGATACCGACCCTGAGCGGCAGCGATCTGCCCTTGTTGGCTGTCTTCACTTTCCTGAACACTTTCTTCAGGTTTTGTTCCACCTCATCTGCTTCGGTATATACCGCGAAGTGATCCTGCCCGAACCGGCTGCATCTTTCTTCTCCGAAGACATTGCTGATGATGGTCGCCGTCTCTTTTATCAGCACATCTCCCTCTGCAAAGCCGAACTTTTTATTGTAGTACTTCATGCCGTTGAAATTCAGGAAGAGCAGAGCCGATGGTATGTCTTTATCGTGCATTTCTTCTCTTCCAACCTCAGCCAGCTTGAAGAAGTATGTCATGCTAGGGAGTCCCGTCATGTGGTCATAGTTCATCTCGCGGTAAAGATTCCTCTCACGGAACTTCTCATCCACTTCCTCGCCTTTGTTATGGCCGATCCTTGTTTCCTCTATCCTGCCGGGATTCTGCTCGTAGAAGAGGCGCTTGTCCTCATACATCTTCTCATCTGCACGCCGCAGTGCCATGCGTACATTCCTGCTGTCTTTTTCCACACTTCCTCCGAGTGCGAAGATAACATTTTTATACTTCTCACAGGCGGCTCTGGTGTCTTCTATCTTCCTGTCGAGCTCATTCTGCGTGACATTCTTGACTATGATCGCAAACTCATCTCCGCCCGCACGGAATATGCACTCTTCGTCAAAGACATCTCTCAGGGCATTTGCCGCATTCTTGAGTAGCAGGTCTCCGGCATTATGACCCTCTATGTCGTTGACGGACTTCAGTCCGTTCAGATCGGCAAATACCACGCCGATGGAGCTCACATCCTTTTCGTCCGCATTGCACAGGCTGTCGACATAGTTGTTCATTTCATTACGGTTCATTACGCCTGTCAGCAGATCCTTTGAGCTCAGCATGCGCAGACGGTCCAGAAGAAGGTAGTTGCCAAGCTCAGAGCCTATGATAAAGGTGGTCACCTCCAGTGTCTCCTTTATCCTGTCAGCCCTTTCCTGATTGAAGTTAAGAGCCCACATATAGCCCAGAAGCTGGTTTCTTGATTTCAGAGGGAAGAGCACGATATTATGCGCGCCGGCAGAGGTAAGCGACTCGTACCAGACCGGATTCCTCTCCTTTACGACCTGCATGTCACGCTCATCCTTTGCTATCAGACAGTTGCTCCCTGCTATGGTAGCTCCCCATGACTCGGCTATGTCGTAGAATTCATCATTGACATAGTGTTCCATCGGCAGCAGCTTTGACCCCTCCGCAAAGGCTTCGCCGAGCACATAGCAGGAGCGGTTGTATTCATTCATCACAAGGATACAGCAGTGCTCTGCATCGCAGAGTTCACGTATACCCTTTATGACATCTTTCATTGTGGATTTGAAATCACTTGTACCGCGCAGTCTGATACAGGTATCAAGAACTGATGCAGCCGTATCGGAATTGATATTCGACATATGCTCCGAATCCGCTTCGAAGCTTATCTCCATGATATACAGACAGTAGCTCAGATTGTCATCGTCTGCATAGAGCGGTATGAAAAGAAGATTCATCCATACATCCATCCTCTCGGGATGCACGTAAGAATTAAGACATTTTTTATTTACAGCCGAGCGGTAGCAGAAATCCTCGAAGTTGAGATCTCTTGTAAGATAATCAGTGTATTCGGAGTTAGGAACAAATTTGTCCGAGAGCATCTTCATTCCCGGAGTCGGATGCTCTATGGAGTCTACATACGCCTTATTCCCGGCTACTATACGCAGCTTGCCGCATCCCCCGTCAGGCAGAGTCTCCACCGACATCACACAGCTCATCGCTGTCATGCCATCTACTATAGTCTGAAAATCCATAAGATACCCCCCCCGGCCCTTATTCCGGCTCCCCGGAACCTGTTTTCACAAACACTGATTATATTTTACCACATTTCTCTTATATCTCCATCCCGGGTATATCATTATTGATGGGCAGTTTGCTTTGATCCTGCTCTGTCCGACATAAGAGCTGCTATTGAGATCAGCACACCCACACCGCAGACTGCGGCACCTGTCACCAGCATCTGTTTTACCCCGAAGCTGTCGAGTATCCTGCCGCATATCAGATTGGAGAAAACGCCTCCTACGGTGATGGCACTCGATACATAAGCCTGTCCTTTCACCTGATCCAGCTCTTCCATAGTCCCGCTCACAAGATAAGCCGATGCAGGTACAAAGACCGCATACGCAAGCATCTGGAAGCTCTGGCTTATGAATACAGCAAAAAGCTGCACGGCAAAAACGAGTATCATCGTCTTGATAAAGAAAGCTACTCCGGAGAATACCATAAGACGGCCTGCCGATACCTTCTTAAGCACCACACCTATCACAGCCATGACCGGAAGCTCCAGGAGCGCCGCAAGGAATGTGGCGTATCCCAGCTCCGTCTCTGCTCCGCCAAGGCTTCTTATTATCTGGATGAGAAAGTCATTGATCATGTTGTGGGCAAAGAAGAAACAGATGGTTGCGAGCAGGAACAGCATGAACGAAGGATAGGTACGCGCGAATTCGATCATATTGTTATGCGCTACACCATTCTCTTCCTTTGATGTATCTTCAATTTCAACCTCGGTTTCAGGCTTCATGAACGTATAAACCGCCACGGCAGACAGCGCCATGATGACAAGATCCGCTATGAGGAGTACATTCGCGCCTTTATTCTCGACTATCCTGCCTATGAAAGCCGACGTCACGGCAAATCCAGCCGATCCCAGTCCCCTTGCGAGACCGAAGTATATATCACACCCCGCTTTCTCATACTCAAAATTCAACGCCGTGACTACAGGCTGATATACGAACTGCACGGTATACAACAGGGTATACACCACGAATATCATGGCTTTTCCCCCCGGCACCGTAAGAAGCAGGATGCTGCCGAGTGCTATCACTGCTACGGAAATGAGTATATATCTGCGGTTCGTCAGAGGTCCCGGTTTATCGATGATACCGGCAATAAACGGCTGTAGCACGGCCGACAGGATATTTGACAGAGCAAGGATCAGTCCTACTTCAGTATTCGTGAATCCATGCGAGAGCAGATATACTGCAGCATATGCGTGTATCGTACAGAATCCCGCGTAGTACGTGATATTAATAAATGCATATCTTGCGGTCCAATATTTCTTCATTACTTTGTCACCCTATTCCTGAATAAAACGCCTGCCGGAAAACTCCCACTCTCATATTCTAAACTGTATACAGCTGAATGTCATCGTTAATTACTGACTATGGTATAGTCGCTGTCATACACGGCCTTAAGGCTTTCCACAGAATTGTATTCCTCCCCTATGCAGAACTCCTTGGACCATAGCATGAAATATGCCCAGGGGATATGCGACTTCTCAAGCATCTTCATATCCGGAAGATACCCCACTTCGGCAAGCGCCGCGACTTTATTTCGCGTTGTATTAGCGATAAGCTCCTCATATTCCGCCTGATAATCCGTCGGTGCATACCCTTTCAGATAGACGTCCACTGATATCACATCCACATATTCGTCTCCGGGATACCCCTCTTTCAGTCGGGAGTTCCAAACCCACAGCAGATTATCCAGATGATACACTCCGGTGAAAT
>JAEEGL014999236.1_pt1 | contig 12306 bp, 6 predicted proteins | sample 9134231 | NCBI WGS metagenome assembly JAEEGL01 (sample SAMN16246548, study PRJNA631951) | gut metagenome | biome: gut microbiome; feature: rumen; material: fiber-attached | host: Bos | place: Iran: Karaj | collected 2018-10 | reverse complement strand
GTCTTAAATGCTTGGATTTCTGCGTTATGCACAAACGTCCAAACAAAACCAAGACCTACGCTTTGGAACTCTGTTACGGTGTAATGTCGTCGGCATTTGAGCGGCTTAACGACTATAAAAAATCGCTTCTTTATGCACTCAAAGCCATTGAAACAGGTCGCCGAAACCGCAATTTTGGCGTTTACGAGCAAGCCATGAGCCTATATAATGCGGCAGTTTCGTACTATAAAGACGGCGAATTTGCCCGTGCCCGATTCTATATAATAAAGGCATACGCCGAATATTGCAACGAAAACGGCGGTCATCGTCCCGGCTGGTTTTCAAAATGGAATATACGGCGCATACGGTATTGTGTAAGATATAGAATCAACTATCTTTTCTCGCGTATTTTCCATCATTTTTCTTCATAATTTTATATAACTGGCGTTTTTTTTGTTATATTTGTGGCGATGACAAAATAAACATACACACTATGCCCATAAGCCTATACACCGCACATATTCGCGTTTTTGTAGCCGACGCACCGGAACAGATGGCTCCTGTGCGCCAAAAACTTTGCCGAGTGCTTCAAAAAGCCGGCTTGGAAATTGTGAATCCGCCCGAAGATAAAGAACAAACTCACGACGTGATTGCAACTGCCTCTTGCTCAGTGCATATACTTGGCGAAGGTAGCGAAAATAATGCTATTGCCGAACATCAATATCGCGCCGCTCGTGGTATCCGGTCCGAACAATTTAAAATGTTTGTGTGGAATCCGGCGGGAGTTATCAATCAATATGTCAACAACATACGAAGAGATATTGCCGAAAATACACTCTACTCGTCAAACCGTTCGCCAATTGTGTTTGTTGAGGAATTGCGAGGCATTATGAATATGCGTAAGCAAGCCGCCGACGAAGTTCAGCAAAAAGATATATTCTTTATTTACAACGACTTAGATAAAGATACCGCCATCGACATTGCCAATATGTTGCAAGATATTCAATCGGTTGCACGCTTGAGCATTACCATGAACAACGACACCGACTACACGCAATACATCAAAAACCAGTTAACCGGCTGTAAAATCGGCGTTATATATTACAATTACGCCAGCGATTGGGTGCTTTCGTTTGCCCGTCAGGTGTGGAAAGATACCGGCGGCAGTAGTAGTAGCGCGCCATGGTTTATTATTGGCAACAGCGACCACGCCAACCCCGATGCCTTGAAAATTTTCGACGGCATTATTGCACATTCTGTTCGCGAAAAAAGTTTGATACCTTTGGATATCAAGATTTTTTACGATAAAACAATAGAAAATAAAACTACGGAATAAATTTTGTTACTACTTTTGCGGAAAAATAAAATATAATGTCCGCAGTTTGCCCATATCCCGGTCTACGTCCATTTAGCGAAGAGGAGAGTATCTTCTTCAAAGGTCGTGATTTGCATATTAGACAAATTGTTAAACTGTTGGAAACTAACAAGATGGCATTTATTACCGGAGCGTCGGGCGACGGAAAATCGTCGATGGTGTATGCTGGTGTTATTCCGTACATTAGGGCAGGATTCTTTAAATCGCAATACAACAGTTGGTTAATAGTAGATTTTAAGCCTCAGCGAAATCCTCTTAAATCACTTTCGGATGCTACAGCGGCAGAATTGGGCATTGATACCGCTGAATGTGCCGACCAACTTCAATTCGGATTTTCCTCATTAACAGACCTTTACAAGCAATCGGGAAATTATGTAACGGGCATTACCGAAGCTGTTAACAAGGGCAAAAATCTGTTGATCATAGCCGACCAATTTGAGGAATTTTTCACCTATTCCGAAAATTTCAACGATGGCATTCCAAGCGACGAAAGCTACACTGCCATCAATCTTTTGTTAGAAACCATTAGAATTGCGGTAGCTGAGCAATTACCTGTGTATGTGATATTTACAATGCGTTCCGACTATATTAGTCAATGCACTGTGTTTAAGCATTTGCCTGAATTTATTGCATACAGTCAGTTTTTTGTACCGCAATTAAAACGCGAAGAAATTCGTCAAGTAATCGAAGAACCCGCAATACTTGCAGGCGGAAGTGTTTCACCACGTCTTACAGAAGTGATAATCAATAATTTAAATGCAGGTTTCGACCAACTTCCCGTGCTGCAACATGCGCTCAATTTGCTTTGGAAAACGGCTCAAAACGGCAAAGTGGAACTCGACCTAATGCACCTTGCCAAAATTGCTGGTATTTCCAAAGATGTGCTTTCCGAACGCGAGCAAACAATTTTCGACGCTTGGTTTGCCACACGTCCAACGTATATGCAAAAATATTTTGCCAAGCCCGACCTCAATAATGTGCTCAACGCTCACGCCGGAATGCTCTACGAATCGGCTTACAACTATTTTGAGAAAAATGCAGATTGGGCCGACAAAAACATCACTCCCGAAGAAAGCAAACAAATTATTGAAATTGCCTTTAAGAGTCTCACCAAAATCGACAACAACCGTCAGGTGCGAAACCGCTGCACATTGCACGAAATTACAGGCATTATCAATAAGCCAAATATCAATGAATCAACCGTTTGCGGAGTATTAAATATTTTCCGCGACGAAAACAATACACTCCTTCGACCGTTTTCGGTAAAAGACAATATCGAAACCCAATATCTCGATGGCGACACCGTGCTTGACGTTACCCACGAGGCATTAATCCGAAATTGGAAACTACTTTCAAAATGGGACAACGAGGAACAGGCTAACCTCAACGAATACAACGAGTTTAATGCTCAGGTGCAACGTTGGCTCGACAATGGTCGCAAATCAGAATTTCTACTTCCGGCGGGCAACTATGCCGTGTTTAGTGAGTGGTACGAAAAATGCCGCCCAAACAAATATTGGATTCTAAAGCACGACACATCGCAACGTCCTGAAACCGAACGACTTCGCACAGCTACAAGTCGCATGGAAAAACTCGATGCCTATATGGAACAGAGCCACAACGCCATTTTGGCTCAAGAAAAATCGCGCCGTAGAAAAAACATTTATGCCTTGTGCATTCTTTCGGCGTTTATTCTTGTGCTTGCGATTTTTTCGTGGTGGGCTTTGTCAGAAAAAAACAACGCAGAATATCAGTCAGACCGTGCAGCCGACCGTCAACGCTATGCCGAACAGCAACAGCACATTGCCGAAAACGAACGTCAAATGGCAGAGTTTCAAAAAAATCTTGCTCAGCAAGCCAACGACGAGGCTCAGCAACAACGCGATTCGGTAAAAATTCTTTACGACCGTGCCCGTGCTGCCAAACGCGAATCCGACCGAGCACGCCGCCTTGCCGAAGAGGCTCAACAACTTGCCGAACAAGAACGCCGCAATGCCGAATATAGTTACGAAATAGCTCAGCAACAGCGCGATACAGCCGAACGCGAACGTCGCAATGCACTTTATCAACGCGACCTTACCAAAGTGGCAAACGATAGCGCTGCACATCTCTATTACATTGCCCTCAGTAACACCTTGGCTATGAAGGCAAAAAACCAATACGAGGACAAAACTCTCAACCTTCGTCTTGCCAAAACCGCTTGCGAAATGAACCGAAAAGGTGGTAGCGACCAAATCAATGCCGACCTTTACGATGCCATGCTCTTTGCAATGGAGCAAAACAATATTATTAAACCGCTGAATATCAATTCGTCGGCACCAATTAAATCGTTCATTATCAATCCTTCGGGACAAATCGTTACCTTTGCATCCAACGGCAACATTGCCAAATACAAAATTACGGGCAACGGTAAGGTGGATAATATCGACAACATTGAACTCACCAACAACGGTTATCGCGTGCCGGTAGAATCAGCTCATTTTTTAACTCCCTCATTGATAGTGTATTCTGCCAAAGACCGCAAATCGTATATTATCGACATCAATTCCAAAAAACGCACACCTTTGCCCGCTGTCAACGATTATATTCAGGCTGTTGCGCCATTGCAGGATGGTAAAAAATCAGATGCTGTGCAGCAATTTGCAGTGGCTTACGTGGGCGGCAAAGTGGCAATTATGAATCCCAACGGCGAAGAAACCATTGCCCCAAAAGAGTTTGATGTTAACATCACCGATATTTATTACCACAGCAACAACAAACTTTACGTGCTGTTTCACGATGGAAGTCTCGCCAAATGGAATCCCACAACCAACGATGTTGAAAAAATTCTACCTGCAATTCCGGCTATGCACGCTTTTAAAATGGCTGCCATTACCGACAAAAACCTTCTTGCAGTATGTTACAGCAATGGTGATATTCAGTTTGTTAACCTTAAAAACGATACCCAAGGCAACAAAATGGCAGGCGGACATTCCAAACTTGAAAACCTACTCTACGACCCCAAATCGGGCATTCTTGCGCTGTCGTCGGCAGATAAACGCATTTCGCTTATCAATACCAACAATTTCAACGAAAAACCACTTGTAATAGAGGAACACAGTCTCGGTAATAGCAAGGTTAAGTGTATGAGTTTCAACAATAAAGGCGTACTCTTTGCCCTCACCGACGACAATAAACTTAGATTTTGGGATACAAACCCGCAAATATATGCCAACGGTTTGTCAAAAATGAATTTAGCATCGCTTTCAGATACAGAATGGAACTTGATTATGGGACGCGAATTTTCTGAACGGTAATCTTTAACTAACTTAGGCTATGGATTTTACAACATTAGACATAATATTGATAATAATTGCAGCCATTTTGATTGCGGTGGTGGTAATTATTAAACTCAACACCAAGAAATATATTCTCCGTGCCACTCGCCGTATCGACGACCATTACGGATCGTTGCTCAACAAAAGTCAGAACGAAAATCGCCGTCTCAACACCCTTTACAACGAACTTAAAACGCAATCCGCAGCCCAAAAATCTTCGTCGGCAAATGCCAACACTCCGCAATTACGACGTGTGGAACGCATTGCAGCCGAGCAAGTTAACCTTCAAGCTCAACAAGACGAACTTGCCACTCGCAACCGTCAACTCTGGGATATGAGCGTAAGCATCGAAAAAGAACGTCAGCATATTCAAGAACTCAAAACCGAAATCGAAGGACAGCACCGCTCTGTTACATCGTCGATACGATACGCCAAACAGATTCAAAATGCAGCCCTTCCGCACGAAGAATTTTTAAACGAAGCGTTTAAAGATATTTTTCTTCTTTGGCGTCCCCGCGATATTGTTAGCGGCGATTTTTATTGGATGAAACGCATTGGCGACAACCTTATTTTTTCCATTGCCGACTGCACGGGACACGGCGTTCCCGGTGGTTTTATGAGTATGCTCGGTGTGGCATTCTTAAATGATATTTGTGTGGAATTCAACTCAGAAACCACGCCTGCACTCATTCTTGAACAACTTCGCAACAAGGTGATTATCACCCTAAAACACGACGACGACGAACATCTTGTGCAAAAAGACGGCATCGATATGAGTATCTGTATTCTCAATCTTGCTACCCAAAAAATGCAGTTTGCCGGTGCCAACAACGGAATGTACCACGTGCGCGGCAGTCAACTTACCGAATACAAGCCCGTGCGAAATCCCATTGGCGAATATCCGCGAATGATTCCCTTTGAAAATCACGATGTTGACATTCAATCAGGCGATTATATTTACCTATTTACTGATGGTTTTACCGACCAATTAAACGCTGAAAATCATAAGTTTACACCGCGTCAACTGCGACAATTGCTTTGCGATATCAACTCCAAAACCAAAGTGGCAGCCCAACAATCCGAAATGCTCAACCAAGCGTTAGAACAATGGCGACAAGGCGTTAGGCAAATGGACGATATTTTAATTGGCGGTTATTGCATTAAATAAACACAAAAAAGATGATGAGATTTTTTCGACACATATTAATAATAGTAGCCACATTTGCTATAACGGCGGCACAGGCTCAAAACGACACACTTTCGGAGTGGCATTTGTTTAACAACGCCGCCTCCGACAATGCCCAAGAAGACAACGTTACCGAAACTGTTCAAGCCACCGACTCTGTTGCCGAACAACTCAACACCCTTATAAATCTCTATTCCATAGGCAAATACGGTCAGGTACTTGTACTTGCCCGCGATATGGGTCGCCATAGTCAACTTACCAAACAGCAAAACCTTATTCGCCTAAAATACGACATTGCAGCATTCAAAGAGTTGGAATTTCACCGTCAGGCAGATAGTGCAGCGAAACTTTTTCTTCAAAAAGACCCATTTTACAAAGCCACCACAAACGACCCTTTGCCGTTTCGCGAGGTGTTAGACAATTACTACACAATGCCAAAATTTGCGGCGTGGGCATCAATAGGAATGTCGTCGGTAAAGCCGCTGTTAGACACCGTGCGCAATATTATCGACACCGTTTCGCAAAAACCTGATTATCAAATTACTGGATTTTCGTTTCAAATGGGTTTTGAATACCGTCCGTGGAAAATATTTTCGATTTCAATTGCTCCCACCATCACGGGCTACTACCTCGAACGCACCACACTTCGCACCGAAGATGCCAAATTTATTTACAAAGAGCATGCACACATTCTTTCTGTGCCAATATGCTTAGAAACAGGTATTTACACACGTTACGAAAAATTTATTCCATCGATTTACGCCGGTGCTCAGGCTAAATACATAATTCGTTCAAACTACACCGCCACCACCGATGCCAAAGGCGTGTATTCCGAAACTCCCGAAAAAACTATCGACAACGACACCAAAAACCGCCTAAACTACTCACTTGTAGGAGGTTTGAAACTCAATTACAATCCGCGTCGAATAACATTCTTTGTAGATTTTGGCGTTGCATACGACCTTCTTGCGTACAACAATCCAAAAAAAATCTACTCAAACCACCGATTGTTTTACCAAAACCTCTATGTGCCTGATATTTACCGAATGTTTGAAATATCGCTCAGCGGTGGTGTAAAATTTAACTTACATTATAAAACAGTTGCAAAATACAATTACGGCTACTAACACTTACCACTATGAAAATAACAAAATACATATTATTAATAATCTCAGTATCAATACTTTGGGCGTGCAACGATTCTACCGTTTACCCCGATGTTAAGAATCTACCCGTCAAAGCGTTAGATTTAAACATTTCTAACATTCGTTCGGCTTATCCAATGCCCGACGGCTCTATGGTTGTTCCCGTAGACAAAGACAGTGCTTTGGCAGTGGCAAGGGTTTCACCAGATGGAAGTTTCACATTGTCAGAAACTTTGCCTTTAAAATACGCAACCTATTTTATTGCCAACTCTGCGGGCGAATCGCTGATGTACAATTATTTTTTTTCCGACGATTTGGGATACTCAGTTATAAAATTAGACGAATACGGAAGCATTGCATACAACGGTCAAATCGAAGGCTATGTACCTATTACATTGTTAGATAATGGCGATATTGCATATATCAAACAAGAGTCGGTCAACGGCAGCCTTACCGAAAAACCAGTGATGCACATTGTGGGCAAAAACTTTAAATATGTAATGGCAAGAGATTTTTATTGCTCCGATGCGTTTGCCTACGACGACAAAATTTTAATGTACAATTATTCGGGCGACTATTGCATTTTTAACACCAACGGCACTTATGTAAACAAAGGCAGCTTAGGCCGCGACATCTACAAAATCTTTTACGCCGACGGTTTTCTCTACCTAATTACCATTGCACAAATAGATTTTACCATCGAAGAACTTATTGAACAACCTGAAGAAAACGGCGTTACCGAATGGGGAATTACCAAAATGGACGACCAAGGCAATCAAATTTTCACCTCTACAGTTAGTTCGCTCGCATTGTTTGGCAATTTTTCTACCGATGAAAAAAATATAATTGTAACAGGCTCTATATCAACAGACTACAAAAAAGGCGAAGGCTACGGTGCAATTTTTCTCTTAAACAAAGATTCGGGCACACTTGAAGAAACAATTGCCTTAGACTATGTTGACTGCGATTTGTTGCCAATTTACATTGTTCCAAACAAAAAAGCCGGTTACATCGTATATACTTTGAGGCGAAACAATTTTGATGAAGTTACCACCGAACGCAAAGATTTTGCCCACATCGACAATGGTAAATTATACATTTACACCACCGACGATCTTCATAAACTGCAGATTAATAATAATATAAATAACCAACAATGAAAACGTACATCAATACTTTAATTTGTTTTTTGGCACTCTCCCTCATAGCCACATCTTGTCACAAAGACGACAACGAAGACCCTACTCCCATAGAAGAAAAGGATTACCAAACCGTTCCCTACTCTTTTACAGCCACTCTAACCCCCATGTCGGACAATCCCGAAGGCATTGAATTAAAAAAAGCATTTGCCAATGGCGATGTTATCGAAGTTACTAATGCTCAGGTGCTTTACGAACCTTTGGTACTATCTTGCACCGAATTCAACGGCAAAACTTCAGCCACATTTTCGGGCGAATTAAAAGTGAAAAAAGATGTTGACGTTGCCTCCACCCTCAGTCTTTCGGCTGTATTAAAAAACACCAACACCAAAACCCTCTACAACAGTGGAAAACCCTTTACCGACGTTGTGGAAATTTCCAACACCACCGACGGTTTCGACCAATATAGTTATTGGAGCTGCGCAAACATCGTAGATAACAAAATTGAGTTGACACAAAGCACGGTGTTTGTGGAGGTTAACATGCCACTTCTTGGTACAGTTGTTAATTTAACAAATGGTCAAGCATTTGATAATCCACGTCTTAAAGGTAAACATTATTATGCTGTTTCAAATGGTACAACTGTTGAATGTAAAGAGTTACTATTTAAACAGAAATTGGATAATAAAGATAAATCATTTTATAAAATAACAGCAACATTATCAGAGGATCTTATTCCTGCATTGTTTTCAATTGGTGAAAACCAACAAGTATATTTCAGTAGAGGCAACCTTCAATATCGTCCTATGGACGGTAAATGGCGTTTGGCTCCACAACAATATCATCATTGCCTTAAAAACACACAGGACGTTGGTGAAGATTATGCAGAATGGAAAGAAGAAGATGATTGGTCTGACTACTTTTGGTTTGGTGCTTGGGTCGAAGGCGGTTTCCCAAATTGGGCAAAAGAGGACGCTCTCTTGGTAGATTATCAAGTGCCTGTTGATGCCAATGGCTATGTTAGTGGCGCTTGTGCTTTCGGAGGGGCAAAATGGACACTTCTCACCATTGACGAATGGTCTTATTTGCTTGAAAAACGTGCAAATGCTAAACAAAAAACAGGAGGTGCTGTAATCATTATTGATCAAGCTAACAATATCAAAATTAATGGTTGGGTTATTTTACCCGATGATTGGGTTACTCCCAACAATTTGAAACCCTTTGAAGGAGAATTTGAAGTGCAATATGAAAAAGATATACCCAATCAGTATACTATAGAAGAATGGAGTGAAATGGAATCATCTGGTGCTGTATTTCTACCCGCCATTGGTCAACTATTTGACACAATGGCTTCGTTAAAAGGATATGCCCAATATCAGTCGCTTACCTATAATGTAAACCAAGATGCAGGATGGGGAATATGCTTTGATGCATTTAGTAATTATGTTCTATGTTACGATTGGGTTATTCTTAAACAAATGGGAACTCCCGTCCGCTTGGTTCAAAAAGATTTAACCGCCACCGTAAAAGTCGAATAATCCTCACTGAACATCAAATCACCTAAAATTAACAAACACAACGCGCACTTATATCAATACTCTCATCGCCCTTTTGACATTTACCATCTTCGCCACATCGTGTTCAAAAAACGATGACCAACCTGAACCAACGACTTTCTCCAATGGGATCAACGCGATAAGCTCATATCTTTTATGGTAAGATTGGTTAAGAAGGTGGAATAAAATTTCCACCCTTTCCCACTTGACTTTTTCCAAAACTTTCCATATATTTGCCTAACCTTATTTGATTTTTGATTGATAAATGAGCACGGGCATTTGTCCATATCCCGGTCTACGACCGTTTACCGAAGCGGAGAGCATCTTCTTCAAGGGACGCGACTTGCATATTAGGCAAGTTGTAAAGTTGTTGGAACTCAATAAGATGGCTTTCATTATCGGTGCGTCGGGCGATGGTAAATCGTCGATGGTGTATGCCGGTGTGATGCCGTATATCCGTGCGGGATTCTTTAAGTCGCAGTTTAACAGTTGGTTGGTAGTTGATTTTAAGCCGCAACGAAATCCGCTTGAATCTATCGCCGGAGCTTTGGCTAAGGAAATAGGTATCGACAATCAAAAAAGTGTCAACGAACTGCAAGTTGGATTTTCCTCTATCATAGATATTTACAAGCAATCGGGCTGTTATGTTACCGGCGTTGACGATGCTGTAAACAAGGGCAAAAACCTCTTAATCATTGCCGACCAATTTGAGGAGATTTTTACCAATTCGGAAAATTTCAACAATGGCGTTCCCAGCGAAGAAAGTTACACCGCCATCAATCTTTTGTTAGAAACTGTGCGAATTTCCATAGCCGAGCATTTACCTGTGTATGTGATATTTACAATGCGTTCAGACTATATTTCGCAGTGCACTGTTTTTAAAGATTTGCCCGAATTTATTGCTTATAGTCAATTTTTTGTGCCGCAATTGAAGCGTGCCGAAATTCGTCAAGTAATAGAGCAACCGGCATTGTTGGCAGGCGGAAGCGTTTCTACTCGTCTTACCGATGTATTAATCAACAATTTAACATCTGGTTTCGACCAATTGCCCGTGCTTCAACATGCGCTCAACCTTCTTTGGAAAACTGCCGACAATGGGCATCAACAGCTTGATTTATTGCACCTTGCCAAAATTGCCGGCATATCGTGCGAAATGCTTGGTGGCGACGAACGCCGTCAATACGACCGTTGGTTTGCATCGTTGCCCGATTATCAAAAAAAATATTACGAAAAACCCGACCTCAACAATGTGCTAAATGCCCATGCCGGAACGCTTTACGAATCGGCTTACCACTATTTTATGCACAATGCCGATTGGGCAGACAAAACCATCACCCCCGACGAAAGCAAGGAGATTATCGAAATTGCTTTTAAAACTCTCACCAAAATCGACAACAACCGTCAAGTGCGCAACCGCTGCACACTCAAAGAGATAACTGGCATTATCAATAAGCCTAACATTTCAGAAGCCACGGTTTGCGGTGTGCTCAATATTTTCCGCGCCGAAGAAAACACACTTTTGCGACCGTTTGCCATTCAGGGAAACCTTGAAACTCAATATCTTAGCGGCGACACTATGCTCGACGTTACCCACGAGGCATTAATCCGAAATTGGAAACTCCTTTCGCAATGGGATTTAGAAGAACTCGAAAACCTAAAAGAATACAACGATTTCAACACTCAGATGCAACGTTGGCTAAGCAATGGACGCAGCACGGTATTTCTTTTATCTTCAGGCAATTATGCTATTTTTAGCGAATGGTACAACCGTTGTCGGCCCAATAAATATTGGATTTTAAAACACGACAATTCGCAACGCACCGAAATTGAAAAACACCGCATTGCCTCAAGTTTGATGGAAAAATGCGACACGTTTATAGAGCAAAGTCACGAAGCCATTGTTGCCGCCGAAAAATCGCACCGAAGAAAAATTGCCATTGCCATTTGTGCATTGTTGGTGTTTATTGCGGGCTTGTCGATTTTTTCGTGGTGGGCAATGAGCGAAAAAGAAAAGGCTGAACTTGCGCGTCAAAATTCCGAAAATTCAGAACGCATTGCCAAAGAACAAAAAGACTTTGCCGTGGAGCAACAGCAAAAGGCTGAAAAAGCCAATACTTACGCCGAACAACAACGCGACTCGGCACAGCTGATGTATCAACAAGCAATGGCGGCAAAATTAGAATCCGACCGCGCCCGTCGTCAGGCAGAAAAATCGCAAAAAGAGGCTGAGCGTGAACGACAAAACGCCGAAACCAATGCCCGCATTGCCGAAGAACAACGCGAAAATGCCGACCGCGAACGTCAAAATGCACTTCATCAAATCGACCTTACCAACGAGGCGAATAGCAATGCCGCACGATTGTATTACGTGGCTCTCTGCAACACTCTGGCTATGAAGGCAAAAAACCAATACGAGGACAAAACGCTCAACCTTCGTCTTGCCAAAACCGCTTGCGAAATGAACCTCAAAGGCGGTGGCAATACTCAAAAAAATGCCGATCTCTACGATGCTATGCTTTTTGCCATGGAAGAAAACCGGATAATTGAGCCGCTCAACATTTCTGGCGGACCATTCAAAGCTTTTGCCATCGACCCCGCCGGATGTATTG
>JAEEGL012780315.1_pt1 | contig 12306 bp, 8 predicted proteins | sample 9134231 | NCBI WGS metagenome assembly JAEEGL01 (sample SAMN16246548, study PRJNA631951) | gut metagenome | biome: gut microbiome; feature: rumen; material: fiber-attached | host: Bos | place: Iran: Karaj | collected 2018-10 | reverse complement strand
TTTAAGCTTGCCTTTTTTCCAACTATCAGGCTGAATACCATCAAAAGGGATATATTGCTCAAACCAAGCTTTGTATATACTACGAGCTTGAGCCTGTAAATTATCGTTTATTTTGTTGTTAATCTCGATTTTATCTTCAATAATCGAAAGAATTCTTCCTATCTTTTTCTGTTTTTCCAAACTCGGAAATTTTATGTCAAGCTTTCTTATATCTGACATATTTAAATGACTAACAGTAGCACCGTTGGCCGAGTTTAAAAGTACATGTTGTATTTCTGGAGATAACAAATAATAAACTAGATAATCGGGATCAATTATATTTTTATTAGGACGAATAAGAACTGTTCTTTGTCCCAAACATACTTTCTGCCCCTCTTTTATTATAGATACATTCCCTACTGGAGCTTCGCGAGCAAGAATCAAATCATCAGTTTGAGGAACCGCTCTTTCATTTCTTCTACAATAGGTCTCGTATGATACTCTATGTACTCCGTCAAGCTTTAGCCTCCCTCTTCCAACATTGGGAGTTCTAATAAGCGGATATCCATTTCCTTCATCTCTAGCAGTTGAATGCGGACAATCTACTACCAATTCACAGGCTTCTAATAATTTCATAAATCCTCCTTCAACTTTAAATATTGTTTTTTCCAAGCTCTAGAAGGTTTTCGTCATATATGATCATTAGAGTAAAATACACATATACCTTCTATACCATTATTACCGCAAATATCAGGATTATTTTGCCTGCAGCCATATGTTTGATTTTCTGTATCAAGTGCGCACAATTTCGCATTAAAACTTATGTATAATTCTTTTTTATTCATAAAACAACTATCATCCTATATATTTTCTATGAGCTATCTTTACATTACTTTGTTTAACCATAGCATACTGCAAAGTTGTATCAATTCTTTGATGACCAAGAAGATGTTGCAGTTGTTCAATCGGCATTCCCTTATCTATCGCCATCGTAGCTAGTGTTCTCCTGAACTTGTGCGGATGCATCTTATTTATGTTAAGTCGTTTCCCCATTTCTCGAAGCCTAAACTCGATTCCGCCAATTTGTATCCTTTCATATGGTGCTCTCAGCGAAACAAACAAAGCAGGATTATTATCCTTTCTGCTTTCTAGGTAATCCTGTAAATGTAATTTTGATCTTGCATCAAAATATACGATTCTTTCTTTATCCCCTTTACCAAACACAACACACTCGCGTTCATTGAAATCTATATCATCTCTGTTAAGGCCAACCATTTCACCAATACGCATTCCGGTAGAAGCAAGAAAATCAATAATAGCTAGGTCTCTAATCTCACTGCAATTATCACGCATAATTTCTAATTCTTCATCAGAATATGTTTCTTTAATATTTGTAGCTGTTTTTATTTTATGAATCCTTCTCACTGGACTTTTAATGATATAATCTTCGTCTTCCAACCAAGTAAAAAAACTAGATAAAATTCTTCTGATGTTATCAATGGTTACCCTGCTGGATTCATGTATCTGTTGATAATTTGTTAAATACTCCCTTAGTTCTTCTGTCATTATATGTCTAACATCTTTATCGATAGAAGCAACCATAGCTTCTATCGTAGATTGATAATACTTTAAAGTCTTTTCAGAACGACCTTCAATTCTTTTTGATGCCAAGAACTTATTAATCAGATAGTTACTATCATCGATCATTTTAATTCTGCCAACTGTTTCTTCCTCATATGAAGTAATTACCTTTTCTAAAACATCGTTTAACTTAGATAACTGAAAATTGTCTAAGAAAGGTAACATTTGCTGTAAAATATCATTTTTAAATGCATTTTTCATTTTTTCGTTCTCCTTTTTAATTATCCGAGAACGAAATCAACGGCAGTTCCGTTGTATATCTCTCGCCGTTGGTGAGAGTAATTTCTAAATAATAATTTAGCAGTTTAAAGATCAATATCAGTAACATCAATTTCTCCAGACATAAGCCTAGGAAGTAGACCATCTCGAAGATCACAAAGATGTTTTATTTCTTCATATGATGATTGGATAGTTCTTATCATCGGCATAACTATTTCATTGAACTCATGTGCAGTATTTTTGTCCGGGATTACTATGTCCATGTCACCAAGTCCACCATCCCAAATAGCGTAAGGCATAGTAGATCCTTTGGAAGTTGTTTGTGCAAATTCGATACTACTGTCTTGATCACAGCAAAGCAATCCAAAGCAAAGGTATTCCTTGTCGGATGGACTCAAAGTAAAACAAGTTGTACGTGTAATTCCTGCAAATGGAGCTATAATTACACGATGGAAGTACACCCTCATGGCTCCTATGACGATATCGTCTTTATCAAATGTAATTAAACTGCTTTGAGCTTCCTCATTAGGCTTTACACCCGAAAGAGCAAAAGTGTTCATTGGAATAACGTCAATTGGCAAATAAGGCAATTCAGTGTTTTCTCCTGCTTTAATGGCATTACGTTTTAAGGTTAAAACATCTTTAAGCTTGCCTTTTTTCCAACTATCAGGCTGAATACCATCAAAAGGGATATATTGCTCAAACCAAGCTTTGTATATACTACGAGCTTGAGCCTGTAAATTATCGTTTATCTTATTATTTAATTCAATTTTTTTGTCAATAGAGTTTAAAATGCAGGCAATTTTTTTCTCAGTTTCTAAATCAAAAATCGGAACCGTTAGTTCTCTAATTGTACTCATCGGAATTGTAGGCTGTGTACTTCCATGAGCGTAATTAAACATCTGTTGCTTAAACTCATAACTGCGCATGTACTGAAATAAGAATTGCGGATCAATCTCGTTCTGATTAGGAACAATTTTTGCAACATTAGGAGCCAAATGATATTTTCCCTCTTCCATAATCTGGGCAATTTCTCCTATTGTGCCCGTGTAAGATAAAACGATATCGTATTTATGAAGTTGACTTCTGGGTAATTCTTCTGAAACATTTCTTGTTATTCTTTTTACATCGTCAAGTACAAGACGTCCATTCTTTAGATTTAAAGCTCGAATAGCAATTATTTCCCCATTTTCAACATATTTCATATATTTTGTAAATTCGAAGCCTGCTAACTTAGTTACTTCAGCGACTTCATTTATTTTTTTTCTCATAATTGAACCATCCTAATTCATTTGTTTTCAACAAGTTCATTCAATAACATTTTTTTATCAACCCACTTCATAAAAGAGTTTTTTGCCTTAAAAACGATAATTTACTTCAGCAAGCACTTATTCTTTTTGAAACCGCCTTTGTATCAACCAACACTATCAAGGATGAAAAGCCATTGTATGACTTTGCTGACTATATTAATGGTGCAGCGTTTAAACCGAATGAACTCGGAGATAAGGGTTTGCCAGTCATTAAAATAGCAGAACTCAAGGCTGGAATTACCAATTCAACACAATTTTTCGTGGGTGATAAAGATCTCAAATATTTAGTCTTTAATAAAGATATATTATTCTCGTGGTCAGGAAACCCTGAAACGTCTATTGATGTCTTTGTTTGGTCCGATGGCAATGGCATTCTGAACCAACATACATTTAATGTCAAATCCAAGTTTAACTGCCCTTGGTTTACTTATTTGATGCTAAAGCATTTCAAACCTGAATTCACACATATAGCAAGCAATAAGCAAACAACCGGATTAGGACATGTCACTGTCGCGGATCTCAAGAGATTAACCTTTCCGTTTAATCTTTCTATGATTCAGGAGTTCGAATCGAGAATTGCACCAAGTATGGATTTGTATTACGGCAACCTGCTAGAGAACAAAAAACTTTCGCAACTTCGAGATTTCCTTTTGCCTAAGCTTATGTCTGGCAATATAGATGTCTCTGATCTCGACCTCTAAGCCGCTAAATTATTATTTTGCTATGGATGAGAAAGAAAAATTAATACTAAAACAATATAAGGCGATAATTGAAAATAGACGATTTGATGAATTGGATATTTTGGGTTTTCTGATATTTATTAGAAGGCATATAAAAAATCATCATTTTATTCTTGAATTTTCTGATTTAATCGCTCATAGAGAAAGAGAAAAAGGAATTATAATGGATTGCATTTCTGATGCAATAAAGAATAATTATATGCTTATTCAAGGGACAAATAAAGTTGTAGGTTATCATGGCATTAAGTATAAACATTTGGAAAGAGAGTTATATGATATTGGAAAACAATTTAACATAGATCTCAACAATCTTATTGTACGGGAGATTATACTATGTATTTTTGCTTTAGCGCAGTTTACTCGGTACGATAATTTGAAAGGTGAAAAGGGTGAAGTAATATTAATTCAGGGAGATGACAATTCTTTAGCTTTATGTACAACAGAAGGAAAAATGGATTCGTATTATATTGCATTCTCGATTCTTCCTGGCGTAAAACATCTATATAATTATTCGGCAGGATTAATTGAATACCCTGTAAAAACTGTTAGGGATAAAGAGTATTTATATTTGGCTGATGAAAATCAAACTTTATTGTTAGTGTTGAATGATAAGGAATATTAATATAAATGGAGGTTTCTATTTATGGCAGGTTTTATAGAAGCAACTTACGAAAATTCCATAATCGAATTATTCCAAAACATGGGTTATCGATATGTTTGCGGTTATGATATAGATTACCGAAATTATAATAGCCCTTTGTATGATGAAATCCTTGAAGAATCACTTAAAAGGCTTAATAAATCATTGCCTAAAGAAGCAATTGATGAAGCTTTATATAAACTTCGAAATTTCGAGAATGGAACCTTAATTCAGAAAAATGTTGTTTTTATGAATTATCTTCAAAATGGTATTGAGGTTTCTTTCCATGAAAACGGAGAAACAAAGTCAGATATCGTTTATCTTGTGGATTATACAAATGTCGAGAATAATTCCTTTATAGTCGCTAATCAGTGGACATTTGTTGAAAACAGCGAAAAACGTCCGGACGTTTTGCTTTTCTTGAATGGTCTGCCTGTTGTATTGGTAGAATTAAAGTCTCCATCGAGAGAAGAAACTGATGCTTCTGAAGCGTATGCACAAATACGTAATTATATGCAGGAAATTCCTTCGATGTTCATTTATAACGCCATTTGTGTTATGAGTGATATGTCTACGTCTAAAGCGGGTACAATCACATCCGGCGAAGACAGATATATGGAATGGAAAACAAAGGATGGAGATTATGAGAATACTCAGTATGCTCAGTTTGATACGTTCTTTGAAGGAATGTTTGCTAAAGAAAGATTATTGGATATTATAAAGAATTTCATTTGTTTCAGTTCTGATGGTGTTGAATCATATAAGATTCTTGCTGCATACCATCAGTATTTTGCTGTAAAAAAGGCAATAGAAAGTACTAAGAGAGCTGCTTCAGAAGATGGCGATGGAAAGGGCGGTGTCTTTTGGCATACACAAGGCTCAGGCAAATCTCTTTCTATGGTTTTCTATGCACATCTGTTACAACAGGCATTAAACAGCCCGACTATTGTTGTTATCACAGATAGAAATGATCTTGATGATCAGCTTTTCTCTCAGTTCGCGAAGTGCTCAGATTTCCTTCGTCAGAAACCGGAACATGCGACAAGCAGAGAGCATTTGACGACTTGGCTTGATAATAAAACTGCCAATGGAATCATATTTACAACAATGCAGAAGTTCGAAGAATCAGCTTCTGCATTATCCCAAAGAAAAAATATTATTGTTATTGCTGATGAAGCGCATAGAAGCCAGTATGGACTTACAGAGCATATCCGTATGGTTACTAATGAAAATGGAGAGCAGGAGGCAAAACGTGTTATTGGTAACGCACGAATAATAAGAGATTGCCTTCCGAATGCAACATTTATAGGATTCACAGGCACTCCTATTTCTAATAAAGACCACAATACTCGTGCTGTATTCGGTGATTATATCGATGTTTATGATATGACACAGTCTGTAGAAGATGGCGCAACAAGACCGGTTTATTATGAGAGTAGAGTTGTAAATCTTCATCTTGATGAGGATACCATTCGTCTTATTGATGAAGAATACGAAAATGTTGAAATAACTGGAGAAGCGGACGAGGTTGTTATTCAAAAGAGCAAACAGATGCTTGGTAAGATGGAAGCTGTTCTTGGAAACCCGGAGACAATCAATTCTCTAGTTAATGACATTATCGATCATTATGAGAATTACAGAGCTGGTATTCTAACAGGAAAAGCAATGATAGTTGCATACTCGCGTGGCATTGCAATGCAAATCTACAATAAGATTCTAGAGCTTCGCCCTGGATGGGAAGAGAAAGTCGGTTTGGTAATGACCGAAAGCAATAAAGATCCTGAAGAATGGAGAAAAGTAATTGGTAACAAGCATAGAAGAGATGAATTAGCAAAGAAATTCAAGGATGATGAAGATCCTATGAAAATTGCGATTGTCGTTGATATGTGGCTTACCGGTTTCGACGTTCCTTCTCTTGCGACAATGTATGTTTATAAGCCTATGTCCGGACATAATCTTATGCAGGCCATTGCTCGTGTTAACAGGGTTTTCAAAGATAAAGAAGGTGGCTTAATTATCGATTATGTAGGTATAGCCAGTGCTTTAAAACAGGCAATGAATGACTATACCAAGAGAGATAAAAAGAATTACGGGGATACTGACGTTGCAAAGGTTGCATATCCTAAGTTCCAGGAAAAATTGGAAGTATGTCGAGATTTGCTTCATGAATACGATTATTCGAAGTTTATGACCGGAACCGACTTAGAGTGTGCGAAGGTAATAATGGGTGCAGTCAATTATGTTGCAGCTCCTTCCAAGTATGTTTCATCAGATGATAAAGATGCTTTTTTGAAAGTTTATCTAAAGGAAACGTTGTTATTACATCAGGCTTTATCTCTTTGTTCCTCTCTTACTACTGAGAAAGAAAGAAGAGAAGCATCATTCCATGAAGCAGTAAGAGTTATGGCTAATCGTATTCTTATTGGTGGTGGAAAGTCAAAGATATCGCTTAAAGAATTAAATGATAGAATCAATGAGTTGTTAAAACAAAGTATCAAGAGTGATGGTGTTATCAACCTTTTTGAGGGAGTAAGCGAAGAATTCTCATTATTTGATCCAAAGTTCCTTGAAGAGATTGCTGGAATGAAGCAAAAGAATCTTGCAGTCGAATTGTTAAAACGATTACTTGCTGAACAAGTTGCCATTTACAAGAGAACAAATGTAGTCAAGTCTGAAAAGTTTAGTGAAATGATACAGCGTATCATGAACGAGTATATTAACGGATTAATTACTAACCAAGAAGTAATTGATGAGTTGATGAAAATAGCTAAGGAAATTCAGAATAGTAGAAAACAAGGAAATAATCTTAATTTGTCCGAAGAAGAGATGGCTTTTTATGATGCTCTTACAAAACCTCAGGCAATTAAGGATTTTTACGAGAATGACGAATTAGTAGCTTTGACCAAAGAATTAACAGAATCACTGAGAAGGAATAAAGTTATTGATTGGCAAAAGAGACAAGATGCAAGAGCTGCCATGAGAATGTTAATAAAGAAACTATTAAAAAAATACAAGTATCCGCCCGAGGGGATGGAGGATGCGCTTGAAACGGTTATGACTCAGTGTGAGCTTTGGACGGACAATACTGAAATGTTTACCAATAGAGTGTCCGCATATGCAAAAACTAGTATGAACGGACTGTTTGTAGAGAAATAGTATGAATCAAATAAGTATTCTAGGAGAAGAAAAGTAATATATGGCTATACCTAAAATATCGGATGAGAACATAAAAGAAGCTTGTCAGTATATAGATATAAATGGGGTTCCAAGTAAGTATAAGAGCACAAAATATGATTTAGTTCTTGATAATGGAAAAAAATACCCGCCGAAATATGTTATTTCCGTGGCGGCAAAGTTATCGACTGGAATGGAAGTCCAACCAGAAGAATATAATGCTATTGAAGCGAAAAACTTTTTTGAAACAAGGGGTTACAACATTATTATGAAAGATGAAAATGAATTAAAGTACGAACTCATTATTACAGCGGAAGATGTGATTTCTAACAACGAATCCTTTCAAAAAGACAATCTTGCCCTGGGAGATAAATATAAACCGTTAGACACCTTTTTTAGAAAAGCTGATGGCACAGTAATTAAAAGAAAATACTATAAGGGTGAGAACAAAATAAGTAATCAGACTCTCCCCAGACTAGCATGTCAAATATTTGAAAATAATCTCCGTTCTCTAACAAGAACTGAAAGAGAACAGTTTCCGGTATGCCAATACAATCCTGCATCTCCTGTGATTTGCGGATTGTTTGATACACCTGAAGAATTACAGAAGTCTAGAAATTCAAAATCCATAGAATACTTAATATATCGTTCTGAATTGGGATTTAGGTTTGTTATGTATAGTTGGAATGTTTTTTCAACTATTGTTTTCGTACAAGAATGTCTTAGAAGATTTGGCGATAAAGGCGATCAATTTGTTTTATATTACAGAGATAAAAGCGATGCTGAAAGCAAAAAAGAAAAAGAGACAGAAGAGATAGTGAAAGAAGAGGAAACTCGTAAGGGCTATCGTAACGACTTCTCTAATAAGCTTATTCAGTCTAAAAATATTATATTTAGAGGTGCTCCGGGAACAGGAAAGACTTATTTGGCTCGTGAAATAGCTGCAGATATAGTGAGTGACGGGTTATATGATAATTACGAATCGCTAAGCGATGAGCAAAAGAAGCAGATAGAATTTGTTCAATTTCATCCGAGCTATGATTATTCGGATTTTGTTGAAGGATTACGCCCTGTAATGAAAGAAGACGGATCAATGGGATTTGAATTACAGGATGGTATCTTTACAAGTTTTGTTAAGAAAGCAATAGAGAATTATGAAGCTGCTACTAAAAATGAAGCCGAACTATTAAAGGAAGCGTCATCGCAAGAGATTATATCGGAATTCTTAAAATCTATTGAGTTTGAAAAAGAAGAATTTAAAACAATTTCCGGCAATGAGTTTTATATTACCGATGTAAACGAAAAGACTATTAAGTTATATATACCTAATAATGTATTAGTTAAGGAATTAAGCATAAGCATAAATGACTTGAAAAGAATAATAGAGTCTGGAAGGGACTTTGAGAAAATAAGCGACATTACCGGTTTCTTTGGAAAAAATTATGCAACGCAGGGATACTCATATGTTTTTGCTTTGTACAAAGAAATAAAGAGACGAAATTATAAGGCTCAATCAAGAAGTGTAAGTCAAGAAAAACTAAAGAAATACATTTTTATAATTGATGAAATTAATAGAGGTGAGATTTCCAAGATACTGGGTGAGTTGTTTTTCTCAATAGATCCCGGATATAGAGGTAAAGACGGAAGCGTATCAACCCAGTATTCCAATATGCATGAGGATAAGAATGAGAAATTCTATATTCCGGAAAATGTATATATCATTGGCACGATGAATGATATAGATCGCTCAGTTGATAGTTTTGATTTCGCTATGCGTAGAAGATTTAGATTTATTGAGGTTAAAGCGGAAGACAGTCAGGGCATGCTTGAGTCTTTGGGAGAGGCGTTGAAAGAGGATGCCGAAAGAAGAATGAATGCTCTTAATGAGGCTATTTTAAAAGTAGAGGATTTGAATGAAAACTACCAAATAGGAGCGGCTTATTTCTTAAAACTTAAATATTTGAAACCTGAAGAACTGTGGAAGGATTGTTTAGAGCCATTACTTAAGGACTATGTTCGCGGAATGTATGATGAAGATAAGATAATGAGTGATTTTGCTAAGGCTTACGGAATTATAAGGTCTTCAGAGAATAATGAAGGTGAGTTAAGTGAGAATCAAGGACAATAGTAAAAAGAAAAAAGAAGATTTTCACGCAATTCCGGGATTAATAAAGCGTATATCTAACAAAACATTAACTCAGTTGGAAAAAGACGGAGTATTTGTTTTTCCTAAACTGGTTCATGAAGCAGAAGATTTGTCTGGTGATCAGATGATTCTACAAGCAGTTGATGATTGTTTTGTCACAAGTAATATAATGGGGTATCTTGGTTGTGGCGATGAACGATTAGTCATTTCATCACGCTTTAGTGCTGATGATAATGATTTCTTTTTTCAGTACCTATTAGAAAAAGTCTTGGAATTTCCCAACGTAATCAATCTAGAATCAAACGCAAATAAAGCGGATAGAATGTTTAATCTGTTATTGTTCTTATTTCCGCAATACCTGAAGGCTGCAATGCGAAAGGGCATTTATAAGACATATATCAGGAATGAGTATAATGACGAGAATGTTCACGGGACTATAGATATTCAAAGACAGATTAAGACCAATATTCCTTTTACGGGAAAGATTGCTTATAACCAGAGGGAACATGCTTATGATAATTATATGATGGAATTGATTCGTCATACAATAGAGTTCATTAAGAGTAAGCCTTATGGTCACAAATTGCTTGAAAGTGTAAAAGATGAAATATCTGAAGTTAAAGATGTTACTGTAAGATACAGCATCAAAGAAAGAAAAAAGATTATAGAGGATAACAAGAAGAATACTGTTAGACATGCTTATTATCACGAATACAGGGCACTTCAACGGTTATGTATACTTATCCTACAAAATGAAAATCATCAAATTGGATTTGGCAATAGAAAAGTGTATGGAATTCTCTTTGATGGAGCGTGGCTCTGGGAAGAATATGTAAACATCCTTGTTAAGGAAGCATTCTATCATCCAAAGAATAAAGCGGGAAGCGGAATTCAGAGTTTATTTACGAAAGATGGATATAAGGTCGGGACTATTTTCCCTGATTTTATAGGAAAGAATAAAGATGAACGTGTTATTGCAGATGCCAAGTATAAACCTATAGATAATATTGGAAACAAGGACTATCTGCAAGTGCTTGCATATATGTTTAGATTTGACTCAAAGAAGGGCTACTATTTTTATCCTGAAGCGGGTAGCGAAACAAAGCAAACTTTCTGGCTTAACGAAGGTGTGTCATATGACAAGAATGTCAAAGCGAGAGAGGATATTAGTCTAATCAAATATGGATTATTGATTCCGTCTGAGGTTTCAGATTACACAGTTTTTGTTATGAAGATGAAAAATAGTGAAAAAACCTTTAAGAATGGATTAGGTATTATAGAGCAAACAGATGAGAATAATGAGGATCATTATATGCAAACCATAAAACTGATACATGGGTCATGTGCAGATCAAAAAGCTGATGTCGTTGTGAATGCTGCAAATAAGTTCTTGATGCAAGGCGGTGGAATATGTGGTGTTATTTTCGGTAAGGCAGGCTCTAACGAATTAGCTACTGCTTGTGCTAAGCATAAATCACCGTTGAAGGATGGTGAAGCGGTATTAACTCCTGCATTTGGGTTGAAAAATGCTAAAGCAATAATACATGCAGTTGGCCCCGATTTTGGAATAACGCCTACAGCTTTCAAGGAGCTTTATGAAGCATATTATAATTCTCTAGTTGTAATGATGAATAATGGATATCATAGCATATCATTTCCATTAATAAGTTCGGGTATTTTCGGAGGAGATTTGCCTGATCCGGTAGGTGAGTCGACAAAACAATGCATTAGGGCGTATAAGAAATTTAATAGTGATTATCCAAACTATGATTATAATCTGATGCTTTGTGCATTCGCATCATCCGAATATGTAGTTGCAAAAAAGACATTTGATAAAGAAATTTCATAAACTCAAATTAGACAATACTTTCTAATAAAAAATTTTGTATAGAGGTTTTATATGGAAACTAATCGTTTATCTGAAATAGTAAGAAAATATATAGAGAATAAAGGGATTACGTATGAGCAATTTGCTGATAAATGCGGAGTATCCAAGTCATATATTTCGATAATAATAAATGGACGAGATCCTAATACTAATGAGCCAACAAATCCTAAATTGATAACTTATAAAAAACTAGCCAAAGGAATGGGAATTAGTTTAGATGACTTAATGGCGCAAGTTGAAGGTAAGAAGAGATTTGTAAGACCAATAAGGAAAGATACTCAAGTCCATCGTATTCCGATTGTTCGTGTTATTTCGAATGATTCAACATTAAAAGAAACTATTGAAAATGCTTCAGAATTTTATTCAATTATAGATGATTATTATAAGGACAATAAGACTCTAGCGTATATTGCTATAGATAATGCATTATCACCTGTGATAATTGAAAATGATTTAATTATTGTATGGCTTGATGAAGAAATAAATGATGGAGATATAGCATTAACAGTTGATGTTACTAATAATGCGTTAAGATGCTATAAAGTATCATTAATGTCAGAAGGAACAGA